>Ga0123342_1004839_pt1 | contig 20168 bp, 6 predicted proteins | sample Turbeawhitnodule_FD_89960 | JGI IMG/M metagenome (GOLD analysis project Ga0123342, IMG submission 89960) | Root nodule microbial communities of legume samples collected from Mexico - Turtle bean Mexico white nodule | ecosystem: Host-associated > Plants > Roots > Nodule | place: Mexico: Nepantla... | reverse complement strand
TAACCTTTTTTCTGTTTTTTTTTTAAATTACTACAATATTTGATTTAATTTTTAAATAATAATATTAACAATTTATGTAAATTATGAGAAATAAATTATATATATTTCATATGTTTATGTAAAATAAAAAAATATATAAAAAAATATAACATTAAAAATTTGTATTTCTATTCTATAAAAATAATAATTTCAAATAAATAAATGGTTTTTTTATAAAGCATTAAATGTTCAAAAAATATTAACTATCTACACATATTATTAAAAACATCGAATTTATTATGTAATTTTTTCTGTTCTTTTTAATTACTACAATATTTGTTTTAATTTTTTCATAATAACATTAACAAATTTATGTAAACTATGATAAATAAATTATATGTATTTCATATAATTATGGTATGTATATGTAAAATGTCCAAAAATATAAAATATAGCATTCAAAATTTCTATTTCCATTATGTAAAAATAATCATTTCAAATAAATAAATTTATTTTTCATAAAGAATTAAATGTTCAAAAATAGTAACTATGTAAGCATCTTATTAAAAAAATTAACTTATTATGTAATATTTTTCTGTTTTTTTAATTAATATTTGTTTTAAAAAATAACATTAAAAAATTATATTTACATTCTGTAAAAATAATAATTTCAAAAAAATAATCTATTCTGTAAATTTAAATCAAAAAATTTATTTATTAACAGCTTCAAAGTTAAATAAAAATAATTACTATGTACACATTCATAAATTTATTTATTAACATTGTTAAATGTTAAAAAAATCTTCTGTATATTTGGTTTTTCTGTTTTTTTAAATTACTGTAATAATTTTTATAATCTTTTTAATAAATATATTTTAAAAAAATAGATTCAGATCTTTAATTTCAATCTGTAAATTCAATTTATATCACAAAAATAACATATTCAAATTTCATGAAATTTTTCCATTAACAGTATACAATTTTGATAATAACTTAACACAATATTTAATTTACTAATATAACTATTTTAGTTTTTTTAAACATTCACATCTAAAATTAAAATCTAATTAACAAGTATTTTAAAATAATTTAAACAAATTAAATTTAAAATAAAAATAAACATCCAAACACAATTTTAAAAAAAAAACCCACACTACCTCAAAAGAGCATAACAAAACCACAATACAATGCAAGTCTAAGAAGATGAAACTATGTCTGAAAAAAAAATCATTCAAAAATTAGTTCAAAAAACACAAAATCAAAAATCTGAAAAATTAAGAAACATAATCGATTATCACTTCTGTTCAAAACAGCACATAATCGATTATCCAAAAGTTTATCTCACATAATCGATTATGCATGTAGTTCAAAAATCACCATAATCGATTCTCTCACGAAAATATTTACAGGTAATCGATTATGTCATGAGCATAATCGATTATCAATTATTTTTCTTTACATAATCGATTATATGATACGTTCATTTTCAGTGTTAATCGGTTATGCATGAAACAAAATTCACACAAAGCTCACCTGAGGTCAAAGACGAAAAACCAAGCGCACTCTCCTACCACTATGCTTACTCACAACCCTCTCCAAGCTCTCTATAATGTTGTTTGTGCTTTGTGAAGAACTCTTTGTGCTTTGTGAAGAACTGCATATGCCAGATATATAGTGCTGCACCACTCTCTTTATTACGGTCATCCTCTCTCTCACCAACTTAGTTATGCATTCATTGAGCATTGAAGTTGGTTAAAGAGATTCATGAACCATGGTTAGGAATCTCATGCGCTTGCTGAAAAGCTTCCTCACCTACCACTGTGCATGCATGCTTCCACGTTGCTGAAAAGTCATCTCATATACGTCCAAAATTCACACACAATACTGAAGGCACAAATGACTTTGCACTCATCCTACCTGGCATTCACTCACTCACCCTCTCCTTTCTCTTCACTTCTGAAAGGTCCCTCATTTTGGCCAACTTTCCCCTAACTCTCACCCTCACCCTCCACCATCAACAAATTCAAACGGGGTGGCACCCCACATCCATCTGTGGCTACAGTGCCACCCCCTCAATCCAAACACAGGCTTAGTGTGTCCAGCTTGTGTGGAGAACATCTCCCTAATCCCTGATCATTATTCAATTATCTTAATAAAAAATTATAATGACGTCTCTTTTGTGTCATTCCCGTTACCGAAAAATAAGCACGCACATTTTCTTTGAATCTATACCCTTGCAAGCAAACATGAACCCATTTCCCTCAAATAAAATCTGCACCAACAAAGACAAGTCAAACAAAAACTCAAGATATAAAAAAAAAAAACTGATCAAATAGGCAACTTCCCAAAATTGAAACATACCATCAATTCCATGGATAAAGACTCAACCTTGAATTCAGAAATGGAATCGTATAGGTGAGGGGTTTTGAGGATTCCAATGAAACCAACACCGTGGTTAACCAAATTCAAAGGCAACATCACAAACACTTATTGAAATCCTCGCATTCTCGTGATGTCCCTTCGCACTCTTCCTAGTATGCAACATTGTCATTCTCTTTTTCCCGAGATCGGTGCAACAGCATTCTGCCTCAGCTACTTGTTCCCCGAGCTTCGTGATTGTGTCCTCCCCTTAACCTTCTGAGTCTTCTTCTTCTCCATTCTCTTGCTCCCCACACTCAACCCAACCAAAAAAATAAAGGAAAAAAATTGAAAAAGAAAGATTAAGAAGAAGAGAAAGAGTATGCTCGATACATGATGGTGGTGGTGAGGTGGAAGGAGAAAATAAAAGGCAAAACAGAGAGGGAAAGAAGATAATGAGGCCATTGAATTTTGAAAGAAGGCATACCTGTTAAAAATCAAGACGAAAAATAATGCTCTGAGTTGGAAGGAAATGAAAACCTAGGATATACATTACATAGTATAATTAAAAAGAAGGAGAAGCAAGAGCAAATTGAAAGGAACATAATTACAATTCTTTACTTCTGCTTATTTTTATTAAAAAAATACTTGATGGTTACCAGAAATTTAATAAAAACCTCTAAAAAGTGTGTAATTTATTAGAAATTTGAATAACCTCTATTAAGTGTCTTCCTAGAGGTTATAGTAACCTCCACTAATAAACCTCTACTAAAATTATAAATTTTTGTAATGGTTATATAAGGAAAATAATAATAAACCTCTACTAAAATTATAAATTTTTGTAGTGGTTATATAAGGAAAATAATAAGCATAAATATTCTAATACAATCAATCACACGAAATTTTGACTAGAATATATTCTTAAAAATATATTTGATTGCCTCTTGTTATTTTTATGAATTCCATTACTAAAATAATTTTTCTCATTCCTTCATCATAAAAGTGAAAAGGATGTAAAACATGAAAAGTATATTAGTTTATGAGAATAAATGTTGTAAATCTGAGCCGAATTTCTATTGATGAAAAAAAATCTAAGAATAGCATCAAACATGAAAATAAATATATTATTTTCTTATTTTGAAAAAGAATAAAAAGATGAGACGAAACCATGCCTAGTAAATTATTCCTTTTGACTATTCTGTCACTAAGGTTTACAAAAATGAAGAGTAACATAGCAACATTTGAAAATTGTTAACCAATTGAAACTGTAGAAAGTGGAATATGATACCCGTGCAGTGTTTCAGTTAAAATTGGGCACTTTCAAAGCTTTGATCTGTTCCTCCTGGAGAAGGTGCAGTAGTTGGAAAGTGGCTAAAGTGAAAGTATTATTACTATTAATGAAGATGGACCATACATAATATACAGAGAATATACAGAGAGCAATTTAAGGGAAATTAATTCACCGCCATAAACAGCATAACAGATTAAAAGATGCTTTTGGGTTTAACTTTAATTCTGTCAACTCAATGAATGGTCCCATAAAGTGGTTATTCACCTTCGAAGCACCATGCATAATGGTAAAGATAACAACACACTATATGCCTATTCCTGTGGTGTATTATGCTGAGCATGGAACTTGTTCATTCCGCATTCCTATCTATTCCATTCATATTCCAAAAACCCTATTCTTATTCCTCTAAAATCTTCAACTTACATGCCTAACTAAAAACTATGTGATTCTAAAATTCAAAAGGGCAAGTGATTTTTTTATCTACTAAAGGAATTATTGGCTTCGTCTGTTGTGCTTTAAGAAAAAAAAAAGTGTATGTGTTTAGTTTAAAATATGTTTAAGAACTTTTTATAATTCTAGAATACATTTAGACACACAACAGAGTAAAAACATCTAAAGAACTTACCTTGGTACTTTTGAGAAGCAAAAGTGATACTTCCACCAACCATATAAACTATATAAATTTATGTTCATTTATATGAATTAGAAAAACAAAATTAATAATTTTATGAATTACCTTTTATGAAAACATTCCACAAACTCACATGCTTTTAACATCAACTAAATCATTAAATTTAACTTCTTATTTTTTTTCAATCTATTATTTTAAATGCTTTCAATTCTATCTTAACTTCCAATATTTTTAAAAAATAATTTAAATAATAATAATAATATATCACAGTATCATAATTGTAAATTTAAAAATATAATTTATATGTTAAAAATTATTTATATAAATTTTAAGTATAATATAAATTATTTATTTAAGTGTTTATTTATTATAAAATCAGTTGTATAAAATGAACATGTGTTCTTATAATGCAGTGACAAAAATACTAATTATTCATTGTGATCGAAACTTAATGCGTCAACAAAAAATAATATGTAAATAAATAAATAAAGACAGTGTTAATGTTTATTTGATTTGAATACATTTTTCCTTTTTGCAAATATCATAAATTGATTTTTATTTAAATTTTGAAAATTAAAAATCTAAGATTATATTGCGAGTCAGAAAAAAAAACTTGAGTGTGTTAAATATGTTGAAGAAAAGTAGTGAATAAAAAACCCTTTAATCTCTAACAAAAATTTAAATTTGTAGGGATTAAATAATAAATATATTAATTAAAAAGAAGTTAATAAAAAGTAAAATCCGAAGAAAAACCTCATCAATGTATCACGTTCTATGGAGCTTCTTTCTTATCTTTTGATGGTAATCTCTTTTGTCTTGTGATGGAGATATTTAGTGAGCTGTTACTTTTGCAAAGATTAAAGATAATGTACAACACCAAATTGTACATGAGACAGGAGTGTTGAAGCAAGTATATTTTAAAATTGAAGTCCATTGCATGAACCCGAAAGAACAAAATAAACAACACAAAACACGTGGACAAAACAAAGGACTAAGCGTGACCACAACCTTAAACTGTAGATAAGCATGCAGAGTGTACATCACAGCCTTTCATTCTTAACCAATATACATGCGCAATGCATAACTAAATAATCAAGAAACAAACAACAGTAGCTCCAGCATATGTAAATCTTACCCGACAACAAAAATTTAATCACATGGGAACATTCGTGCCACAGCAGTTAAAGAAAAAGCTGTTACTAGGATTCATGTAATTGAGTTTTTAATTTTCATTTCAAAAGTATTCTATCTTTTTAAACTTTTTTTTAATATTATAAATCTTGTAGGGAACGTATGCAATGCAAGATTAACATGTGATTTGTGTCCGAAGCCTGGTCAAGATTTTTGAACCTAATATTTAATTCTATGTTCAGAGAAAATGATAAATGTTAAATAAGATAAACATTTTGTACACATTCATTTTTGGGTAAATTTCGACAACACTTGGAGGGTGTGGTGGGTCATGTATGTATATTATAATTATTGTGTATGAAAGAATAAATAATCTCATTTTTCAAGTGAATTATGATTCTTGTAATAGCATTAGTGAGATTCAATGTCACACTGAGAGCCACAATCAACGGAAGTATAATTATTGGCTATACGGCCATAATTTATGAAAGGACTGTTCTCTCTCCTTTATCTTTTGACACTCATAGCCATAATCAACTTAAGTATAATTATTGGCTAGTATATGTGTACGGCCCTAATTTATGAAACAATCATTTTTTATTACTTTGTCGCAGTGAAAGACTGAAATTTGGGTTGTTTCTAATGGATTGTTTCTTGTTTTCACTCAGTTTTTTCATACAATAAATGTAAAAATGATATATAGTTGATAATCAGCTAATAATTATCTAAGAAAGTAAATACTACTAAGGGCATCGAGATGAAACAGTAGAATTACCTCTATGTCACTAGTTTCCCAAAGATGGATGAATGAAACTTGGTGAACTAGATGTTGTAGAAGACTCTGCATCGACATTTCTGAACAACATCTCCTTTCTCTAGCCATGTGAGGGAAACGAAAAATAAGATTTTGATGCTCAGATCAGATATAACCTTTGACGAAATTATCTTAGATCTTGTACAAAGGAAACAAATTCAGAGGGGAAATTATAAGTTTATTAGTATTGTGGTGGTAGGTCAGCATCATGATATTATAACCGGTAGTCAAGTGGGGGGAAATCTTTCAAAGTGGTAACTAAACAACAATGTAAATATCTGGCATTGGGTTAGTGTATGGTAACTTGCCTACACAACTTACTTATACGACTGAATCTCTTCATGTTTCAACACTTAAGACTTGGAGATTATATGTCCTCTTAGTAGTTTCTCAACCAAACATATACAATCGACACTCTTCCACCTCAATGCTAAAAATTGTGGGATATCTTCTGGTCAACTGTGGGCCAAGTTGAAGTGGTCAAGAATTCAACCTACATTCTATTCTTTTATTTGACACATCTAGATATAACAAGTCATTAAAATCTTAATAGTATAAGTATAATTTTTAAGGAAATCATATAACTAAAATATTAAATCAATACGAAACTTATTTTTTGTTCAACCAAAACTTAGTATTGGGCGTACATACAAAATCCGAGCATGCATGTTCCTAACAGGCTACCTGTTTGAATTACCACCACCATGTTAGTGCATACAAAATCTAAAAAAATTAATTGCTATTGATGTTTTCATGAGGGCTTCCATCCTAGAGAGAAGTCTGATTGAGGTCAACCTTCCATATATATAAATGTTTTTAATGAAGTAAAAATTAAGCGGGCAAGCAGGCTTCTTGGTTTAAAAACTTGTTGTCTTATTGTGACAACAGAGATTGGAACCTTTTTTTATCAAACAGTAAATTATATTAATATGTTACAGAAGCATATGTAATGTAACAGTAACATGTTTGTGAAAGTTATAGAGAATAGAATTCTTTTTTATAAAAACATCCCTTCATAGAACTCGCGTGTCTTGCATGATTGGGCTACGCCAAGCATCCAATCAACCCCACACGCAAAGAAATCAACAAATGCAGCACGGCATCCCAATCTTGAACAAACAAGATAACAAGCAAATTAGTTTCTCTATTACTACCTGCCAATGCCAATGCCAATTCTGAAGTTGTTGTAACTAGGAATAAGAAGACCACGACCCACATGCATCATATACTTTACCTACCGCATTTTAAACATCCATTGAGGTTCAGTAACGACACAACGCCAAAAATCTTCAGAAGGCCCCCCCACCAACAATAATGGCATCACTATCAGAATAAACCCTTTAAACCTTTTTCTTCTACTACGCTATCTCCATGCCTCACCACACAGCACTCAATACACACACACACGATGAAGCCAGTTCAATTTTGAGCCACAAAACACAAACAAGCCAAAAAAGTGCGAAAAAAAAATGAATGTCCATAACAGAACATTTTTATTCTAAGTATAACAAGCAAGGCAACAATAAAATTTGTTACTCTAGAACTTGACGAAAGTAATAGACATTTGATTCGAAACAAAATGCAGAAAACAATAACTGACTGAACCTGTCCTTGTCCTGCATCCTGTGCTAAACTAAAAACAGCGAAAGCTGAAAAAGAAAAATTGAAGAGTTCGACGACCACGACGAACGACAACAAACAAGCAACACGAACAGACAGAAATGGAATGAGAATGCGAAACCCATTTCAAGCAAACACGAGCCCTAATAAGACCACGGCACGCCCTCGTCCTCGGGAGCGGCAGCGGCGTCAGCATCACCAAAGGAAGACAGGGGAACCAGATAAGGCATCCTGTCAAAAGTGCGAGCAAGCCCAGAGGCCAGAACCGCAGCATTGTCGTGGCTGACATACTCGTATGCACGGTGCTTGAGAGTCTCGAACATGAGCTCGGGCTGGTGCTGCATCACTCGAAGAACATCTCCACAGGATGGACCCGGCACGGCCCTCGTGACTGCGAAGCTGTGAGGGCCATCACTCTGCGACACCCTCACAACGCTGGGACCGCCGAACAAGTTGTGGAATCCACCGAGCGCCTCCTCGTAGGCCCCACCCAAGAACATTCCCAAATAGTAACTACCTCCTTCAACTTCATGCAGCGGCAGGCTGGACTCCCCGTTGATGAATTTGTCAATCTTGCCATCGCTGTCGCAAGTCAAATCCGAGAGAATACCCCTAACGGAAGGCTTCTCGTCCAACCGATGAATGGGGATGATCGGAAACACCTGTTCAATGCCCCACGCATCAGGAATGGAAGTGAAAACAGACAGGTTCACATGGTATCTCCGAACAGGTTCCCCAGCCCCAACTGCCTTCCTAACCAACTCACACAACCCATCCACCGCTGCCAGCTGTTCCATACACACCGCCCCCTGTTTGAACTGCTCCACACACCGCTCCTTCAGCTCCTCCGTGTACGCCAAACAGCTTTCATAGTCCCCTCCAAACGCCGCCTCCGACAGAAAACGATAGTCCTCCGACAAATCCCCAGCCACATATGGGGCAGAAAATGCCGAAGAGACTCCGCCGACGGTAGTGCTCGTTCCGACCGCCTCAAAAACCAAGATCGACTGATGAGACACAATGGCCCTTCCACTCTCGCTACAGATAACAGGGTTCTTAACGGACCTTCGATCGCACACACACTGAATCGCGTGCACAACCGCGGAAGCATACTCCTCCAGACTATACCCGACTGATATATCAGAGTCACACGACTTGGAACCGTCGTAATCAATGCCCAGTCCACCTCCAATATCGATGACCCGCATGTTCGCCCCGAGCCGAACCAGTTCACAATAAATCTGTGCAGCCTCTCCCACGCCATCTGCAAGCAACGCTGTCGAGGGAATCTGAGAACCAATATGAAAATGCAGCAGTTGCAAGCAATCCAGCATGCCAGCGAGGTCCAGCTTTTTCACAACCCTCAGAATCTGAGCGGTGGTCAGACCAAACTTGCCTTTCTCGCCTGAAGTCCCACCAAAATGGCCAGAATGCTTGGTTCGGAGCTTCGCACGCAGCCCAATCACAGGCTTAATGCAAAGCTTCTTACTCAATTCAATGATTAAATCAACCTCCTCCTCTTGCTCCAGAACAATCACGGTGTTGAGGGCGAGCTTGTTGGCGACCAGGGCAAGAGAAATGTACTCCGCGTCTTTGAAGCCGTTACATATCAACAACGCGTCAGGGTTGCCTTTGCACAAACAGCTCATAGCCAGAAGGAGTTCCGGTTTGGAACCTGCCTCCAGACCGAACCGGAAGGGCGAACCGAATTTGACGATGTCCTCTACCACGAATCGGTCCTGGTTGCATTTCACTGGGTAAACTCCTTGGTAATGGGAGCCGTAACCCTCAGACTGGATTGCGTAATCAAACGCCGACTGCAGGCACTCCAAGCGGTTCTTGAGAACGTCCGGGAAGCGGACAATGAGGGGAAGCTGAAGGCCGAGGCCGCCGATAGATTTAGGATCGGAGGCCTTCTTGACAATCTTCAGCAAATCGATCTCCTGGTGCGGCAGGGTGGCAGACCCGTGGGAGCGCACGGAGATGTTCCCGGCTGCGTTGACGGCAAAGTAGGGGCCGCCCCATCCGTCGACGTTATAGAGAGCGGCGGAGAGGGACGGCGACCAATGGCTAGTGTTGTCGTCTGTCGTAGGCAGAGGAACGTCGGTAAAGGCGACCGGCGCCGGAAAAGAGATGTCACCGGCAAATGCATAGCCGGGAGGTGGTGCAGCATCCACGCAACAAGCCAGGGCAGGCATCTCTTGTGGCGGCGACGATCAAAATGAATTAGAAAATGAATAAAAATAGAGGGAAAAAAGAAAAGAATACGGTTAGGGTTTTGTTGATAGGGTTGTGAAGGTGGGGGCTTTGAAAGCCGCCGAGGCCGAGGCCCCGGCTTCCCCCTCAAAAGAAGACAGTGGAAGATCTATTGAAAACGGAGAGTCCCCTCTCTTCCTTCCCGAAAAGACTCTGGTATCCCCACGCCTACCCCTCAGGAGCAAGACTCACACAATTGTTGAACCCAACCCAACCCACTCCCTGCACCAGATCTGGTGCTGGAGAGAGATCTAAAACTAAAATGCAGAAAATACGGAAGTGAATACCGCAAACGAGGGAAGGACACAGAGTACAAGGCTGGAACAGTATTTGAAGGAGTTACAGATTAGGAACGAGAGAGAAAATTAAGGCTTCTACGAAGGTGCGACTGGGCGAGAATTGCATGAACGTAAAAGCCAATTTATAGAGGCTGTGAACGAGGGAAGCAACTAGGAAGACGGGTGGGTTGGTTAGGGAAGCAACGTAATGGGCTTTTGGGCCCTGGGCCTCAACATTATTATTCACATTTCCGTGTCTATCACGCTCCCACACCACCCTTCACTTAAATAAAAAAATTATCCATTTTCCTTTCAACTATGCTTAAATTAAATGTAGTTACAATGTTTTTGGAGTTTAGAAGGATTCTGCATCATTATTGCGATTAATCAGCGTCGAGTTGCCGCGTGGCTTCTGCACTGTGGGACCTCTCTCCTAAACCCTTTTCTTTCTCGCCAGCTATTACTTGTCCTGCATTTCATCTTCTCCTATTATTCTCCTACAACTCTTATCTTCAAATAATTTAACTTCTTTCACTATTATTTAATTTTAGTACTCTAACTCTTTCCACAAAAATATCAAATACAATAACATAATTAATATTACATTAATTAATTAATTAAACACTTTTAAAATAAATTATTTTGGAGAATATTCTTCAATCCTACTGAAGTTATTAAAAGCTATATATACGATATTAAATGTCTTAAAAGATGAAATTTAATACTCTTTTAGAGCAGAAAATTATATTTATAGAATTTTATATCAAATGAAATATCCAGTGGTTATCAAATATTTGAATGAATAATCTATTATCAAATATGTAGCTAATCTATGTTGTAATAGAAAATAGTTTTAAAGTGAATCTAAATTATTTGAATTTGGAAGTGGTTTTGCTTATTTCGAGTGGTACTATATTCTCAAAGTTCCACAAGTTCCAGAATCTAAGTAATCGGGTTTTTATTTAAATTCTCAGTTTTATTCATATTTTTTGATGAGTTCTGAAAAAAAAAATGGATCGCATTTTTATGACTAGCTTTTTTAGGACGGATTTTGTGATCATTTATATAGTTTTGGTTTGACCTAACTCAATGGTCTGAGCTTAATATAATTAAAGGTTAATTAAAACAATACTTATTAATATAAAACGATAATGTTAAGTTTTGTTTTCAGCTTTAGGGTAATCGAATTTTTATTTTGAGTTTTAGGATAATCGAACTTTTATTTTGAATTTTAAGCTCTATTAATTTTTATCATATGTTTTTGAAAAATGGATTGTATTTTCACAAGTAACCTTAGGTTGGACTTTGCAATCATTCATATAACTCTCGTTTGAGAATATCTAGCTTAAAGGTCCAATTTTAGTGTAATTAAAACAATAATTATTACCATGAAACGATAATATTAAGTTTTGTTTTCGATTTTACTATAATCGAGTTTTTATTTTGAATTTTAAGCTGGTCATAGTTTTTGCAAAGTAATTATTACCATGTAATGATACTACTAAGTTTTGTTGTGGTCAAATGACTTTTGATTTGACCATTTTTATTTTTTAACTAACTTAATCAAATTATACTTTTATTAAGAGTATCGAATTAATTTAATTTAAGCATCCCATTGTGATTGTTTTGCAATGTATTAACGAACTTCCCTTGATCCAATTAGTTTAGATAATTTAATGACTTTGACCTCGTGCTATGAAACAATCTCGAATTTTTATGGTCAATCATCGCATCCAAGCTGCTTTGGAGCTTGGAATTATGTTATGGTTCAAAGTTTAAATGGCTTCAAACCAAAACATTTAAGTTGAGTCTCATTACTCGTAATGAGAGATGTATCTTATAGGACGTAGTTAGTTGCTTATTATCCTCTTAATCTAATTTTTAAAGTTTTTATATTCTCAATGATTTCAAGTACTATATTGTTAATAATTAATAGTTCTCATAACCAATTTTAGATAAGTTACATTCCATGTTAATAGTAGATCAATCCAATTATCAATACAACCCTCAACCTCAAGTCGAGTAAATGAGGCAAAGATGTTTATCCAGTGAAAACTAAGAAATAAATTACGATGTAAGTTGTGTCTAATACGATCATATTCTTCCTTATCGTTTTGTCCTGATCTGGATCTTTCTGCCATTAACCCTTATAAGACATTGTGAATGGACAACTGGTGGAAGAAGAATAGTTATTTTTTGTAACAAGTTACATTACGAGCTTTTAAGTCTTAAGCTTAATAGTATTTGTTTCATGCTTATACTCTATGTTGCCTTATTACTATGTTTTTATTTCATCCTTTAAAGTATCACACTATCTTTACTTAGAAGATGAAAATATTAAATATGCACAATATTAAGTATGCTAGTCTAAAGGCACAACATTTGAAAAACTATAAAATAAAGTCTGAAAAATACTAAACATTATATTAGCGTACAAAAATATTAATTTTGGAAAATACAAAAATTTAAAAAGTGCTAAGTTTCCTCTACACATGTTAAAATATAGAAATTTGACATATCAACATTTATTTCTTGCATAGTTCATTTTAATCATTCAGTTGTTTTACGTTCATTGTTTTGTTGCTTCTATTGTCAGATACTAAACAATTTACTTAGTTAGTGGTTAACCTTAGTTTAATCTATGGTTGGAATTTAATCGAGTTAGACTCGTTTAGTCGATGGTCAACATTAGTTTATTCTAAGGTTGAAATTTAACCAATGTAGATTCATTCATGCAATGGTCAACCTTGGTTTATTATAAGGCTAAAATCTAACCGAGCTACACCCGTTAAGTTGATGGTCAACCTCAACTTATTCTAAGGTTAGAATACAATTTTATACATGTATAAAGATACCAATATAGATATATAAGTGTATACAATTTAACTCGTGAACACAAACGCTCTCGCACTTGTGTATCCGCATTTTTTATTTATCTATATTTATGTTTGATATTAAAATTCTAATAAAAAATGTTATTATTTGCACACTTATATTAACAATATAAATTTATAGTACATTATGAAAAAAAAGTCATTATCATTGTCATTATGTAAAATCATTATATCTTAGTGTCAATTGGCTTAACCAATGCGAGTGATTGATCATCCTTCTATATATGCAATTGTGCAATGTTCCTGGGCAAGTCTCACTTTGTAAATTTAGCTTTATCTGTTATGATAGTCTTCCTTTAAGATATAAAATAAAATTAAAATTTTTCATAAAATAAAATTGCTCATAAAATAAAAGAAAAATAGAAAAAATAAAATGATAGTTAAAGTAAGAAACTGTAAAATACAAAATATCAATTATTATATTCTATCAATATTGCCTAAATATTAATCAATTACTCGGTGTGATTTTACATATTCTTACTTATTTTTTATCATGAGATATAGAAAACTCAACAACACGCATTTTTTCTCTCTTTAAATTTACATGTATCTTTTACAAAAGACAATCCAGATTGAGTTTTATAAAACAAAAACTTTCTTATTAAAAGAAGAAGAATGGGATATGAAAATTGTGGCTAAAAAAATAATAAGAAAAACCTTTAACTAAAAAGTCGTGTTTCACAAAAATTTACCAAAGCAAATATGTGTTCTTTTAGTTATATACTACTATTCATTGTTTAAAATATTGGTCCATAAAATAAAATAATACTCAAAAGATTATAGTTTTAAAAATGTTTTTACCCAATAACTTCACCCAATCAATGAAGACATTACAATCATTTCTCAGTTGATCCAAAGAATCCATGAATGCATTATTTTTGCCTGATTGTTGCATTGGGGTCATTTTCCAACCACGGGAGATTTATAAACTCAAAGGCAATCAAACCAGAAATCTAATAAGTACATATTGTTGAAACAACCTAACACGAAAACTGCTAACAGAACAAAACATGTAGTTCTCTTGTTCCTTTTTGTTTATTTCAACCGATAAACTATGCCACTTTTTAAACATACCATTCCAACACGTGTTTAACAAAAACTAAGTACAACAACTACAACAACAATCTAATATAAAGATCATACATTAAATAATTACAATAAAAGTAGACTTTACCATTACAATTGATAATATAAAAAAATTATTTTAAGTACATTTTAGATATAATGCAGTGTGGTGGATAAGGGGATTCGGATTTGTCGGGTTGATCGCAATCAAGGAAAGCAAAAATTGGTCATTTTGAAAAGTCTCACATATTCCTTCTCATTCCTTCACCAAATGAGAGATTCACTCATATGATATTATAAACAAAACAAAAAATATAATAATTAATTAGACAACAAGTAAGTACATAAAAAAAATGTCGACGAAACTGAAAATGGAGAATCGTTGTTTATGGAATGGTTTTGCCAATTATTATAAGAAACAAAAAAAACTATATTTATATACATACTTACAAATTTGTCAATGTCAACAATGTCAACAATGCAGAAGTCATTGAAAAACCGTACTTACTAGTTGATTTCGTGGTTCTTGGAATGAAACTACGACTTTTGATATTTTGAATACGAAAATAGAAAACGAAAAAAAAGTTTGATGGATTTATAAAACATTCAGTTTAGTTTTAAATTTAAAAATATTTAAAAATTTAAAAATGATGAAAATTTAAAATTTCAAAATTTGAAGTATTTCCAAAAGTTTAAAAAAACTTGAAAATTTTTAAATTTTAAAGTGTTTCGAAAAGGTTTAAGATTTGAAATTTTGAAAAATCTAAAATTTAAAAGTTATGAAAATTTAAGATTTTAAAAATTTTAAAAAAAAATTACGCAATACTCATAATAATAAAATAAAATAAAATATTAATATAATAATAAAATCAAATCAAATATTAATATAAGAATAAAATAAAATAAAAATTGAAAAAAATTAAAGAAGGGAATGTATAGATTAAGTTTATTAAATTAAACTTAAGATTTTATCCAGTCTAATTCAATATTTGAATATTTCAAGTTTTTTTTATATTATTTGATTTTCAGTTAAGGTATCGCCAATAGATTCGTACAGTGAACGCATTTAAATCAACGGCAAGATTTAGTTATTTACTACCACTAACTTATAATTAAAGTGACGGCCTAGATCGACGCACGTAACCATGTTTTATATTTTACTTTCTATTCACATGTGATACTTATAATATCACGTAGGCGTATTTTGTTTACTACTTCACATTCAAGTATTAGAAGCTCGTAAGTTCGTACTAAAAAAACAATTTCAAATTTGTTTTGTTTAATTTTGGTGGTTATCCATGGAAATTGCCCTTTAATTGTTATTGTGTGATATCTTCCACAGTAAATAAAAATTGATAAAGTATGATTTTGGCTCATCTACAAGTTGAATGTCATTTGTGCAATATGTCATACGACATATCTAGTATGTTTATTCTTTTCCAATTATTTAAGACGTGGTAATATTGGTACACAATTTTCTGACTTTTAATAGTTTATAAATTCGTTCTAAACTTTTTCAATATCCAATTATAAAATGATTTATCAATCTCAATATATGTTAATTATATATATAGGTGTATTAAAATCAGACAAATTTATTGGAAAAAAATATATACAACTTCAAAATAAAACAAGTTTTGAATATTGTGAGATACACGTAAATAATAAGATAAGAAGACCATTATTGTTTCCATCATTAAGAGATTACTATGAACATTCAAAATGCACAGATATATCACAGAAATTTAAAAATGACTGCTTAAAGTTTCTTTATTGATAAGATGGTTAAGTAGTTACTTATACAAATAATAACAATATTTGTATAAAAAATGGCACACCAAATCTAGTACTGATAATTTGTTGAATAACATTTTATTTTTAAAAATTTCACAAAAATAATTTTTTGGTAAATACTTTGAAAGGTTAACAAACTTTTTTTTTCTAGAAAAGAGTTGAAAATCTTCATCGTTAATCAGAAGATATTTCGCTATATTCATAGTTATTCAATATCTCACCTTTTATTTTAATCTCCAAAAAGTATTTAATTTCAATTATTGTTAAAAAATACAATTTAAGATTAAAAACATAAAAATTTATTATATATAAATTTAAAATTAAATTAAAAAAATAACTGAAAATATTGCATTTAATATTTGTCAAAAATCAACTCTCAAAAGTAAAATTTGACTATAAATAATAAATAATGTTGAATTTGTGTTGAGAATTGAGTCCACTCTATTTTAGATAATTTTGTTTCTTAGAGGGAATCCAATTTAGGTCCCATTAGTAAATACAAAATTTATAAATACTAGACAAATTTTGTTACCAAATTATAAATATTATTATGATTATTATTATTACACTTATTAATATTGATATTATTATTCTTATTGATAATAATAATATTTATTATTATTATTATTATAATAGTGATTCATAAGTCAATTTTTTAAAAATATTATCTTTTTTTACTTCTAGACCATATTTATAGGTTTGCGATCACTTTTATAATTACAGTTTTAGGGCCTCTTTGTTTCAAGGGATGTATTGTTCATGAGGATGGAGGTGTAGTGATATTCCTTGTTTGGATCTATGGTTGTGTGAGGAAGGGAGGGAGAGGATATACCTGTGAACAGTAAATATTCTCTCCTCTCAAAATGAAGAGATGTAGAGGGAAAGTCATGTCAGCATCCCTTATTTCCAAATTTACCCTCATTTAAATGTGTCACAGTGCTTCATTTGAATGTATTAGTATTTAAATTTTTTTATTGTACAATGTTTAATATATATATATATATATATAATATTTAAAAAAAAACAAATCATCATAAATTTTAAGGAAGTTTTAAGTTTGTTTATTATTTTATAAAATATAAATTATGTAAATAATGATAAACCAGTGTAAAAAAATTATAGTTAAATAAAATCTTCCATTTATATATTAGTTATTGGAGTAAATCATGTTATACCTATTTTTCAAGTTCTAATAAGATATTTTATTAGATGTGGTTGAATTTAGTTTTGTTAGTTTTGTTTAAAGAAAAGAATATATTATATCTAATTAACATTGAAAATATTACATGGGTTGGATCATGGGTATCACCAATACTAAACATTTTTCATTTTATTTTATCTTTATTTTTTATTATAATTTTTTATGAAATCATTTTTTATGGTTAATTAAGGTATATTTTTGTTGGTGTAGTATTTTTTAGATTGCTTTATTGTGAGGTTTTTTAATATTAAAAATAGTAACTTTCTATTTATATAAAATGTTATTTATTTTCTAATTTTATAGTATATGTTTAATATTTAAAAAAATTATTTGAAGTTATATTTTTATTTAATTTGTTGTTGTATTTATATTAATATATTTCTATGTATAGTTATTATGTTTATAAGTTATAATTTTTTATGATTTTTTTTCTATTGTTAATTACGGTATATTTTTTTTAGTATTTTTTATTTTTCATTACTACAGGATTTATAATTTTAAAAAATAATATTTTTTATTTATATAAGATTTGATTTATTTTTCAATTGTGTAGCACATGTTTAATATTTTAAAGAAATTACTTTAAGTTCTGTTTTTATTTAATTTGTTGAATACATGTTTTTTTTCTAATTATAATTTTTATATTATACATATTTACATTTAACATATATTTTTTCTATTTATAATTTTTAAATCTACGAAATATGTGAAAGTTGTTATTTTTAAACAAAAACAACTCATTTTATTATTAATTTTTTTAATTGACAAGGGTAAATCTGTAAAGTAACATTTTACACCTTTAAAAAAAATTAAAATTTTTTCACAACCATCACATCACTCACAAACTTTTATAAACTTTCCTCACACATCCACTCCCTCAAATCCTCACACATCCTCTCCCTAATCCAAACAGAGTCTTATTTTTTAGGCAATATATTATAAAGACAACACTTAAAAAAATGTGATTTAAATATATAACAGTTTTATAAATGCGGTATTTGGTAGTTCTTAACCCACATTTGTGCAACCATTGTATTTTTTTATATTTAGGCAACAGTTACATAAGTGTGGCCTAGTTAAATGTTTTACCACGTTTTCATGTTTACATATATGATATATTAAAGTCAACAAGTAATAAATGTTGTCTAAATTATCCACAATTTAAAAAGTATATAAAATATTGTTTAAAACACACACATTTATAATATGTTATCTGAAGCACCTGCATTTTATTAAGTGATATATATAATTGTTCATATATTTTATAACATGTTATTTTAAATAAATAAACAACATTTTCTCCATATATTTTGGGTCAGAAACAAATAAAATTTACTATATAACAAACAATTAAAAACATTATTTATCCTTATTTTAAACAACATTTTTTTAAACCATTAATATATTACCAAAAATAAAAAAATAGTATAATAACAACACAAATATAAACAATTTGATTCATCTATTTTAGAAGAGATCAACGATAAATCTAAAGTGCGATGATGGATAATTATGAAGTATTAAATTTATAATGACACCAACAAGCATGTCAAAAACCATGTGTTCTATCTGCATTTGGTCAATTGTTATTATTTTAAGTTACGAAAATATACAAATTCTAAAAACGACTGAATCAATATAAACTTATATAAATATTAAAAATTTGTAGTGATGTTAGTTCGATGGATGCTAAATTTAAAAATATTAAAAATAAATATTATTAATATCAATTTAGTAAATATTAATTTAAATAAATATAAATACTAAAAACTAATATTAACTTAAACTAACCTAACATTAATTTTAATAAATATTAAAAATAAATTGTATTGATGTCAGTTAAATCATCAATACTGATTAAAATAAATTAGGATAATATCAACTAAATTATAACATTAACTTAAATAAATATAAAATATTAAAATATTAAAATTAAAAAAATACAATAATATATTTAATAAAAAAATTATAAATTAATACAACGTTTTCTTAATTAAACTAACTTAAATAAATTAGATAAGTGTTAATTTAACTAAGGTTAACTTAAATAAGTTTTTATTCTAACTTAACTTAAAGTAATTTACTGATTCTATTTATATCGGTTATGTGTTCCCTGTAGCTAATATACGATATTCTTTTAGTGATTTAAAATTAAAATAGATGGCATTTTTAAGGATTAAAAATGCTTTAGCCTTTAAAAGATGAAATGCATGCATGGGAGTTTGTTTACATGCGAGTTTGTTTACCAGGTTAGGTGTAGTTTCTCACTTAATTATATTTAGACTTTATTTATAGATAATACTTTTATTGGTATAATAAGTTTTTATCTAATTTTTTCTTAGAGTTTTTTATTAATAAATATAAAAAAAACTCACATCAATTTTTTTTTTTTTAGACAATAGAGAGAAAGAAAAAAAAGAGTAAGTATTAATTCTCCCATCAAATCTCACATATCAAATAAAGAAATCTTTATTTTTAATCACTCTCTTCACTTTATTTCAAGAAACTCTATTCTTTGATAAAACCATCATTCTTTTGTATCTACCATAAAATGAATATTAACCTTAACGTGAACATCGTCACATTCTCCAATTCCAAAATCACTAAGGGTGTGTTTGGATTAGAAGGTGTGGGGGAGTGGAAAGTTGAGGGTGAGTGGGAGTGGAAAGTTGAGGGTGAGTGGGAGTGGAAGTGTGAAGAAAGTGTGAAGAAAGTTGAGGTTGTTTGGATTGTGGTATGTTAGAGTGGATGTGTGAGGAAAGTTTATTGAAATTTGTGAGTGATGTGATAGTTGTAAGAATATTATAAATTATTTTGAATAGTAAAGTTTGTAAGATTACAATTTTACCCTTGTAT
>Ga0123342_1004838_pt1 | contig 20178 bp, 8 predicted proteins | sample Turbeawhitnodule_FD_89960 | JGI IMG/M metagenome (GOLD analysis project Ga0123342, IMG submission 89960) | Root nodule microbial communities of legume samples collected from Mexico - Turtle bean Mexico white nodule | ecosystem: Host-associated > Plants > Roots > Nodule | place: Mexico: Nepantla... | reverse complement strand
GCTTTGGTCTATTGCTATGCAAGAAGAATACACTGCTTTGCTCTCTAACAACACTTGGACCTTAACTACTCTCCCTCCCAATGCATCGCTGGTTGGGTGCAAGTGGGTTTTTAAAACTAAGCTCCATGCAGACGGCTCGTTTCATCGGTGTAAAGCTCGTCTCGTGGCAAAAGGTTTTCATCAAACGCACGGGCTTGACTATGCTGAGACTTTTAGCCCTGTGGTTCGTCACACTACCATACGTCTTGTGCTCGCTCATGCTGTCACTTCAGGTTGGCCTGTCCGTCAAGTTGATGTCAATAATGCTTTTCTTAACGGTGATCTTAGTGAATGCGTCTACATGCAACAACCCCCTGGTTTCGTTTCTGCAAATCCGCACCTCGTCTGTCGTCTTCACAAAGCCATCTACGGGCTGAAACAGGCCCCTCGCTCTTGGTTTCTCAAGCTAAGTAACACATTACATTCCCTTGGTTTCACACCTATAAAGAGTGATACCTCCTTGTTTGTTCGTTTTACTCCTTCACACACTCTTCTGGTCCTTGTCTATGTAGATGATATTCTGATCACTGGGTCCTCTCCTTCTGCCATCACTACGCTCATTTCCCGCCTTCATTCCTGCTTTGCCTTAAAAGATCTTGGTAATCTACATCATTTTCTGGGCATCCAAGTTACACGTACCTCCACAGGTGACATGCACTTGTCTCAGTCACAGTACATTCGTGAGCTCCTTCATAAAACCACCATGGTCTCCTCCAATCCGCAACCCACACCCATGATCTCCACTGTTCGTCTTCAACACAACTCGTCTATGGCTTTTCATGATCCCACTCTCTATCGGTCAGTTGTTGGCACCCTCCAGTACCTTCTTGTCACTCGTCCTGAACTCTCCTACTCGGTCAACAAGGTTGCTCAGTTCATGCATGCTCCCCAAAATCATCACTGGCAAGCTGTTAAACGTATACTACGGTATCTTGCTGGCACTGTTCACCATGGTCTCCTTCTTCACCGTACCTCTACCTCGCATGTCCTAGCCTTTGCCGATGCCGACTGGGCTGCTGACCTTGATGATCGCAAGTCCACCACAGGGTTCTGTGTTTATCTTGGTTCCAATCTGATCGCATGGTCCACACACAAGCAAAAATGCGTTTCCAGGAGTAGCACTGAAGCTGAATATCGTGCCATCGCTGCAGTCATGGCTGAACTCCTCTGGCTCCGGTCGCTCCTTCACGAACTTCACATACCCACGTCCATCCCTAGAATCTACTCTGACAATCTGGGTGCTGTCCTTCTAAGTGCTAATCCTGTCATGCATTCTAAGTCTAAACACTTTGGGTTAGACCTTCATTTTGTTAGGGACAATGTCCAAACTAAGCAGGTTCAGCTGTTTCACATCCCAGCCCGCTACCAAGTTGCTGATATGCTCACCAAGCCTGTATCTGGAGTCAGTTTTCTTCGGGTTCGAAATAAGCTCAAGGTTGTCCCTGCTTCAACCATAAGCTTACGGGGGGATGTTAAGTGTATAACAGAATGACTGTTACGTAACTGCATGGGTATTCCTATATATACCCTTGTGCCTTATGTAATACACAACTTTCAATATACATAATGAAATATAAGCCTTTTCTCTCTCTACTCTCCTGACCTAATAACTTGTTCTTGAAATATTTAATAATTTTTTAATTGTAAACCCTAAAATTTAGAATACATTGTTAACTTTCAAATTCTACAATTTCAAAGTATTTTTAAATTCAGAAAATAGATTTTAAATTATAAAATTAGAAAGTCAACTTTGTATGTCGAATGGTAGAATTTATAATACAAATTTGACTTTTGAATTCTACAATTTGAATTATAAAGTTGACTTTCAAATTCTATAATTCAATTCAGAAGTCATTTTCTGAATTCATAATAAATAACTTGCGAATTGTAAAATTTGGAAGCAAACTTTGTATTTCAAATTTTACAATTTGAATTACCAAGTTGACTTCAAAATTCTATAATTCAATTAGAAGTTATCTTCTAAACTCATAAATGACTTTCGAGTTGTAAAATTTGGAAACCAAATTTGTATTTCAAACTCTACAATTCAGAAGTCATTTTTGAATTCAGAAAATAACTTTTGATTTATAAAATTCAGAATACAAATTCATAAGGGTATTATGGAGGTGTAGGAAAAAATATGGAGGTGCAAGAAGAAATCCCTAGATTCAAGTTAGATTGGGAAAAAATAAGAAAATTATAGTGGGTTATAAAAATTGGATCCAATGTACCTATGGTCTTAGCCAAATTCTCTCTCCACCTCCATGCCTTCCCTATGCATCTCTATATTAATTGTCAAAATTCGATTTTAACTTCTTTTAAATTTTTAAATAATCTTAAATGAAGCATAAGCTCAAGTACACCCTCGCATCCCCCATACCTTTTTTTCAGTTGCAACACTTCCATTTTTCTCTAGTCCCAGTGTTTGGACAACAATTTTATCATTTGAGCGTGTTTGAGATGATTGAAACGAATATTAATTGTATTTAACGTTCCCAATGTGAACATTAATTTTTTTTAGTTTAGTACTTCATTTTTGCACATCGCTAATTTTTTTTCCTGGGTTTTGTAGCTTCCGCAAGAATGACTACAAATTTAGAAAAATAAAATGTTACTTTTGCTCAAATTAATAAAAAGTAAACATATTTATTTAAATTTATTTCTGTTTTATTTGATTCAATTTTTTCATTATTTGAAAAGAAATAATTTAATCATTCTTAACTTATATTTATATGACACAAATTAGCTTAAATAACTTAATACCCTTATTTAACATTTCTTAACATTTAAAAATAAACAACATCAACCAAATTGTTTAAAATAAAAAAAATCACACTAGTGCAAAAAAGACTTTTTATGACGATTCTGATGGTGATATAGAATCGGGAGTCATAAAAACTTTGCACTTTCTATGTTGATTGAAAAACTGACATAATAAGTTGACTTACTATGACTGTTGTCTATAAACTATCATAAAATGTACAAAATACCTGTCATAATATGTTTAGACAAAACTTTCCATGATTGGTATTTTTACAACCGTCATAAAAAATACGACTTACTATGATGATTCTCATCAAAACCGTCATAGTAAGTGGTTTTCTATGACATATTCCTACACCTGTCATAGTAAATAAGACTTTCTATATCATTTATTGCAATAATCATCATAGTAATTTTTTTAAAAAAAAACTATTACTTTATTAATTTTGCAGCATTCATTAATAACAATCATTTACATATAAATTTCAAACAAACTCATTCATTGATCAAATTTCTCCAATTTATTAATAATAATCACTTGCATATCAATATTGCGAATAATTAATTTGGATTTGTGCCAATAAGATTTTTATTGACTTGAAAGAAAAAAAAAGAGTGCAAATTGTTTAAAATCAAAGACGTGACATTTTATTAACTTCGTTTTCTTATAGGAAACTTTATTTGAGAAATCTTGAGTTTTTAGTTTATTTTTATCTATGTATTTTTATTAAAAAAAATTTAATGTAAATAGACGTTTTGTTAATTTTAATTTATGTTTTAATTGAATGATATTGTTAGAACTAAAAATGTATAGAGGTGCTGAAAAAAAAAGTATGAAGGTGCAGAAAGAATTTGTTTTGGTATATCATGATCTTATACATCTATGCAACGAGTTAATCCACATAAAAAAAATCAACTAAACATAAAGATAATCTTAAAATTTTAATTCTGTTAACTCGTTATCTACTATGTGTAAACTTCAAAAGTTTGAAATTAATGGACAAAAGTAATATTAAATTGTGGAAAGCTTGAAGTTGAATTCAAGAGTAAGTTATTGTGACATTTTTAATTAATCCATTATATATTATATCAAATGTTTAATTAGTAATTATGAACCGTTAATTTTCATGTATTATGTTTTATTAAATGTATAATTTATTTTAAAAATAACTATTTCAAAAGATTTAAACGAATTGATCATTTAACTCATCAATTCGAAGTAGATTGAATAGGGTTAATATTTTTATATTAGATGTTAAGTGAGTGTACCCAATTTCTTTATAAGGTGGGATAAGCCCAAAAGGTTGGGTTGACACGATTTTATAACTATAATTATAAGCTACAAACTAAATACACAGAGAGCAACCATTAATATCTTATATGTTCATTAAAATATGTAATGTTAGATATGTTTATAGAAAAATACAATTATTGGCTATTTAATCGTGGAACAATTGCAAAGAACCTAAAATTATTGAAATAAAAAAAATATTTTAAAATAAGATTTGTCTTCCATGTTAGTTCTTCATATTGATTATTAGTTTGGTGATATGCATGTTAAGTGACACATGAACTGCAACATGCATGCCAAATTGTGGATAAGGTGGTAGCTGACATGTCAATTAACATATTAATGCTGTTATGAAGGACTAACGTGAAACATAACTCTTTAGAGTATTCAATTTTAATTTGTATGCTCTTGGAAACTGAATAGAAGACGACATACACTTTTAAAAGACCTGCTCTTACTTTTTCCTTCTACTTCAACACGTGGATTGAACTCGTATATATAAGTGAAGCTTGGAAGAAAGTCTAATAATTTGGAAATAATTTTAAAAAATAAAATAAAATAAAATAAAGGTATAAAAGTAGCAAATAATTTTGACATGAATAAGAGCATTTGTTATGTGTGTTTATCCCTCTCTCATTAGAAGTTTCTATTGAGACTGCTTCTTCCTACACCTTCATTCCTTATTAGTATAAAAAGTCTATTTACGATAATACATTCACAACACTTTTACTTTTAAAATATTGTCCATCAAAACATGGTGACATTTCCAAAATTAAAGCGAGTCTAAAATGACGGTTATGAGTTAAAACGTCGTTTTAGACCAAAACGCTTGGTCTACAAAGGCGGTTATGAGTGATAGTTGTTGTCTTAGAGCAAGCACTTTGGTCTAAAATGACGCTTTAACTCATAGTCGTCGTTTTTTACCAAGTGTTTTATTCTAAAACGGCGGGATTTATCTCAGAGTCGCCATTTTACACTCATTTTATTATCCTAATTCGTAGCACACCACTTACACTTTCGTATTGTTTTGTCTTCTCGCACTTTTTCTTCCTTTGTTTTGTGCTCTCTCTGCTTCTTCTTCATCTTCGAGCTCTTTGTCATTGTGTAAGTTTATTTCATTCACTTACCAATGCTTATTTGTTTTTTTTTTGTTTCTCTTATTCGATTTTGTCCTCCATTGTTGGTGAAGGTTTTCATTGTCTACTGTTTCATTGCCTTCCACCACCGTTGTCATCATTGGTTGTTTTATGTGCCTCCATTGGTTCTTTGTCGCTGCTAGCTGCCACCAACGTTGCTATTTGTTATCGCTACTCTTCACCACTAATGTTGCTGAGATTAAGGAGAGTATAAAGCGACGACTTTTACCATAGTCTCCCACTCCAAATCTCTCTTCCAATCACTCTTGAACCAATAACCCTCTACATCCAACATGGAGCTTCAAAGATGTTAGTAAGTTTTGATTCTTTGATTGTAACTTTTTGGTGTAATTGTTTTAAACGCATTACATATTTCTCTTTGTTTAGTTAGTTTTGTATCATGTAACCTGTGGTTAGTTTCTTAAATAGGTCCAAATTATATAATCCAGTAGTGTTTAATTAGTTTTCAGATTATATAATTCGATGAGTTTGTTTTTCAAATACGTTTCGGATTACATATTCTTATATTGTTACATAGGTTCCAGATTACGTAATCTGGAAGTTTTGTTGTTTATTGAGGTTCCAAATTAGGTAATCTGGAAGTATTATTGTTTGGTGTTCTAGATTAGGTAATCCGAAAGTGGCTTTTTTGGGAGTTTCGGATTATATAATTTGAATGTGTGTTTATTTTTTGTTTCTTTATTTATTAATATTGAAGACTTTTTTTTTAAAATTATGTGCCATGGTTCAAATATGACTATATTATCCCTTATCTTATTTGTAAATAATTAAAATTCACATGGTTTTGTGGAAAGATATGAATAATTCAAGAGGTGTCGGATCTCAGGGTCATGATCGAACAAGACCGACGATATCCGTTTGTAGAAGAGATCGAGGTGTTGTCGAGGAAAGGATTGGTGTTGATAATGATAATCAACAAGGATTATATGATCATAAAAAAGTGGACCAGGAAGATGAGTTTCCTGGAGAACCTTCTGAATGTCTCTGCTAGTAAATTTTGCTAACCATGTTGTTGTTAAGCTCTGGGAAGGTGAGGTAAGAAAGGAAAAACCTTCAATTAAATTGTCTTTGTTAGTTATTATTTAAATTGATTTAATTATATTAAATATATACATATTTTGTATTAGGATCGAGGAGAACTTAAATTGGTATCCCACAATAAAAAATTACGTAAATTTGGGATGCCTCATGCTGATATTGAGCTTCTTGTACAAAATTATGGATTGTTTAGTTTGTGCAATATAAGTTATGAGGTGGGGGAGAAAGGGTTGATTTCAGCCTTTGTCGAAAGATGGCATGGGGAGACGAGCTCCTTCGACCTTCCCATAGGTGAGATGACCATCATACTTGATGATGTGTCATCTCTTTTACACCTCCCCATTTTGGATCAATTCCCTACATATGTGCCCTTATAGTACAACGGAGTTGCAACAATTTTAACTAAGTTACTAGGGGTGGAGGAGGGTCGTGGGAAGGCTGGGATGAGCAGTGTTGAGGCGCCCACGTACATATGTGTTCTTCACATATTCAACAAGTAATGGCTACGGTGAACAAATAGTTTCAAAAATTTTAACAAACCCGTCAAATTTAGCAATCTTTGTACAGTCAAGGACAATCCTCCATGAATCCATCACAATTGCCAAGCCTTGTCATAATCTACCAACATTTTACACTTTTCTTTAACATTCTTATTGATGTGAAACTAACAAAGAAGGTTTTTTGCTTTAGGAAACACAATATTGATGACATTCATCAAAGCAAGATCTCTATCACAAACAATGACTTCAGGACCTACATGCGATGTCAAAAGTGATCCTCTATATTTTTGTAGTGCCCATATGAAGTTCTTTTCTTTCTCGCTGGATAAGAACACAAAACCATCAGAGAAGGACAAACCTATACAAGTCACACCAACAATCTCAAACAAAGGAAGTCTATATTTGTTTGTTTTGTAAGTCGTATCCATCAAGAATACAATGTTAAATGCATTCAAAAGTTTCACCACATCAGGATGAGTCCAAAAAATATCGCTAACAATATTGGAAGACTCATGACATGTACTCCAGTGTACACAGTTGTCACAATCTAACAACATCATTAACTGTTGAAATTCAGTTCTTAGTCCTCTAACTAATATCTTGTACAAGTATCTTGCATTGTGCACTTGCTTTATTGTTGTCATATTATCCTTATTATTCTCCTTCAAAGTACGTAGTATGTTACATGGCTTAACCATGCTTTTAGTCATATCTACAAGCATGGAATGTTCATTCGCTTTTAATCTGCCTACATATGGATAACCAACTAATGTATCATACAAATTATGATTATGAACACAACATATTACCTTAAGTACCTAACATTGACCATTTCCAGTAGGTTTACCTTGCAATTTAAAGGGACATTGACATTTTCAAGTACCAGTTACAGTAACCTCCAAACCATCCTTGTACTTTCTATAACTAGCCCTTCTTTCACAGCCTAACAAGACATATGTCTTTCTCCCTTTCTTTCCATTTGCTATGTCAAACCTAATAATGACAATAACAAAACCAAGTCCATAAACAACCCCACAAACCCATTCAAGTAAGTCTTCTCGCGAAGAAAACACCTACACAAAGTTATTCTAACAATATTACAAAATCAAATCTTCAAATTATAATGCAAGAAACATGAATGGATGATATTTTATTCATCTCATATGTTGTAAATGGGTACCATAGTCCCCTCAACCAATTATGTTGATGCACAAAATTCATTAGTTCTTCCATACTACATATCATTTTTACATCATCGGATCTTTTTGTAATTAATCCAACTTCCATGTCCATACAACCTTCGTTAATAAAACATAGATTTCCATTTTATTCCAATTTTCATAAATTCACACAAGTACGCAAAATAAAAACAACATCAAATTTCTTCCGGATTATGTAATCCATAACTCATTTAATAACTATAGAAATACCTTTCGGATTGGGTAATCTGTAAAGCATTTGCCAACTTAAAAATGACTTTTGAATTGCATAATCCATAAGTCAAATTTTAGCAGAACAAATGAATTTCAGATTAAGTAATCTGTAAGACATATTTTAAGTTATAAAATGACTTATGAATTACGTAATCCATAATTCATTTAGCACCAGATTACACAATCCATAAGTGTGAGTTTGGTTCATTCCAAATCCGGTAACGTATGGATTAACTAATCCAGAACATTTTAGTTTTGTGCTTGTCTTTCGGATTACATAATACAAAACTTAGTTTCGAATAAAAAAAAACGTTCTAAATTACCTAATACGAAACATAATGTTCTATTATGGATTGAGTAAGTTATTTTGGATCCAGAACTAAGTTTCATATTATGTAATCCAGAACATGAGTCTTTCGCATTAACCGTTACAAATTGTAATTAACCAATCTAGAAATAAGCATTTAAGACACTAAATTGAAGAACTTATTTAAGAGTGATGAGCCAACCACCGTAAATAATACCTACCGACACCACCATTATCGTTACTATCGCCACCACTACAATAATAACAAGCACCATGAGGTCCTTCTTTGTCACTCCACAACAAAGTAACAAAGCTTTTATTTTTATCATTTTATTGAAAGATAATTTTAGAATTTTAAAAATTTATGGAGGTGGCTGATAGAGGTGATGGAAGAAGCAGTCTTTTATCGATAGTAGGCTTATGAAGCTTTCCTCGAACGTGTTCAAATTCTCCCTCTTCATTTTTTTCTTCTTTTTGTGTTTTTCCTCCAGCTTTTGGTTTGTGATTATTGTGTCTTCAATTCAATTAAGCTTTTCTTTTTTTAATTCTCATAATTTTGGCTTGTTTGATCCTACACATAAAACACATTTTCTTAATTTTCCGTATCTTGAGTGGTGTCACCTTTTTCTAGTGCAACTAACCATTCCTCCTTAAAATTCTTCATTTTTATGTCATTTTCTTGTACCCTTTCGGCCAAAATCGGATCTTTCTCATTCCCATTTGAAGTTTTGCTTTGATTAGAAATAAAACTCTTATATTGGCTCTTTGAATTGTTAAAAGAGGTCAGGGTGGAAAATTTATTTTTATTTGATTATTCTCACTTGTATTGGGTTAGTGAGACAAACGTAAAGATTAAACCAATACATTTGAAGTTAGGGAGTTTCTTTCTATACTCCTACATTTATATTTTTTGAAATACCAAAACTATCCTTTCACAGTTTTAAATAATTTTAGAATAGAAGTTCCATAAACAAACAAATGTTTCCAAAATATAAATTCTGTAAGCAGTGTTTCTAGAACAATTCTGAAAAGAACCCAGAAATCATTTTTAAATGGAGTAAATCATTCTTCTTAAAATATATGGATGCATGGGATGCATGAAGACATTTGTTAAGATGGAGGAATTAACTAAAAAAATCCAGGAAGAAACAGCCTTGAAGTTATAACGGTAATATGATAAAACAATTGATAAGACACAAAACCGTCTTACCTCAATGAGCATTGCTCCCGAGCAACTCTTTCCATACTAGTTTCATAGTTTCTTTAGCTTGCCGATTTATTATTAGAAAACAAAAATAAAATAATTTAAAGATTTACCGAAGCTTTTCCATATTTTCACGTTTTGCCCAAAACAACTTCTGAACGATTACTATAATTTTTTATATGTTTAAACGAACTTTACAAAAAGTGGAAAGTGATTTTAGGATGAGAGAACTACAAACATACTTTAAGAATATTTGTTACACAATCTTAATCTTTTTCGTAAGCCAAATTGGCTTTATTGAAACATGTTACTATGAATATTTGAAGTTACCCAAAATCTTCAAATGTTTTTCAAAAACAAAAATTGGCAGCTTTATTGAATTTTGTTGTAACTATCGCACGCACAAAATTATCCGGATTTAAAATGCAAAGAAGTCAAATCAAAGACAGTTTCAGATATTAGACTCGTATTTTATCTGAAAAATCTTAAGACAGCAAGGGAACAGAAAAATGTTAAAACAGTTTCTGTCACATCCATTACGGTTGGCAAAACTAGTCTGATTAGAGTTCATAAACTCGGATTTAAAAAAGATCATACAAAAATATATAACTTCTGCTTAAATGAAAACAACAAACTATGGGCAACTGAGGCTAGTTCTTTGGCCCAATATCCTTCAGGGCATTGATCTGCTCCTCACCCATTGCAGACATAACTGAAACTACAAGGTCCTTACCCTCAGCAAATCCATCCTTTATCTGCAGTGGTCAATAAATGAAACATTAAACACAATTGTTGGAGTAAGAGCAATCACATAGTTGAATAGAATATTGGAATAACAAGGGAATTTAGTGTAGATACTATCTGAATAAACTTCTTCACAAAAACATGTAGAAAAAGGAAATAAAAAAAAGCAAAATGAATCAACCTTGCATAGCCTAAAAGACACTTGTGCACATACATTTTTGGAAAGCCTAGATAAGAAAGCTTCTATAGAAGTTGTGCACAAGTTGATTTCAATTTATGAGAAGTTTAATTCACTTTCCCTTCTTATTTTCTTTTACAAGTACTGATGGATACATTCATATAATCAGGGTAAATGTATTCAAGGTAGAACATTCCAGACTGCAAATGCAACAAACAAAACAGTAGGTTTGTACAGACCTGACTAAGCAGATTGTCATCGGTAGGAAGCCTCAGGTCATCCTTGGTGTTTCCATTTTCAGTAAGCAAGCTAACCTAAACACCATTCAAATACAAATTCAGATAACAGTGGCAAGATTAGAGCATTTTAGTTGGAGAGAGAGATGAATATTTTATTTTCATTGTCAATGTTTACATGTGATTACACATCCATGGGCCTTTATTTCCAAAGATTGTACAAGATTCAGGGAAAACAACATTTTGGTTAGTTTATCATTTCTAAAATACATCTTCAAATAATTTATTAATTTTATTGAATACACTGACAGTGACTATCATCCGATCATATAGCTAAATATTTGAAAATTACTGACTTTAATAGTAAGTATTACTTTAAAAATCATGTCAAGGAAGATTTCTAACTGGTTGACAGTGTAAAAGTCTTTAGAGTAATAGTGTATCAAAATTAGAATCATTTTTAAATACAAGAAACACAGGCAACTTCACCTACCTATCTGACAATATAACAGTCTTTTCCTGTTATTGTAGCAAAGTTAAAATTGTCTTTAAACACTATAACTAACTTTCACCAAATGGAATAAGACTTTGTGTTATAATAAATTAAAACAAGGCGACGTTTTTACAATTATCTGAAAAAACAGGAAATGAAAAACTTCGCAAACCCAAACTTCTTAGTGAGTGGTGAATCAAAGGAAGTTTCAACAGAAATAAATACTCACAAATCCATCCTCAGAAATATCAATCAACTGGTAATCAGTACGATTCACATGGGGAACCTGGAATAATAAAACAAACAAACAAAATTTCAGAAGAGAAAAAGTTCCAATAAAGTGCTCTCAAGGAAAGATATGACATAAGTAGAAAAAATATGAACAGGAACACACATCACAGTTGTGGGACGAGGGCACAATATCTTCAAGCTTCTTGGCAGTGAAAATATCAATCCCAACAAAGTGACACTTAGCATGACCGTGCTTACCCGTCTTGGAAGTGGAAACTTCAACAACCTGTCACAGAGAAACCCATCCACACGCATCAATCACAATCAATAAAACCCTAAAATAAATAAACAAATAAGAATACCATTATTTCGAAATTAATGTCCAAAAGACACCAGATAACACAACCAGTTCCCTAAATCAGAGCCCGCGACCACAAAAGAGCACAGAAACCAAATAATTTCTTATAAAAACCTAATTTTGCTCCCAAAAATCCTCACCAAATGAGCCCTAAGAGTTCAAAAACCCTAATCCAATCGTCAAAATCAACGACACAAACAACGCCGCAGATATGAACAATAGATCTCGAAAGCCAAATCGAGAAACCAAAACCACAATCATAAAAAAACAGTAATTATATAAACAAAATTAACGGAGAGAACGAACGAAAGAACGACACAAACCCCTAAAATTGAGATGAAAAGGTAGTACTACCTTGCAGGGACGACCCTTGATGACGATGTAGCCGTTTTTGCGAATGGTGCCGGCTTGCTGGGGATAGGTCTTGGAAGCTCCGGCATCGGCCTTGGATTCGAAGTGGTGTTCTTCGTCCGACATGGCTTGACTCGTTCACTGACTCAGCGATTCAAGTGGACGGACTCAGAGGGTGTGAGGGTGAATGGGGGCGGTGAAGACCAAGTCCAGAGGAAGGATAGATTTATATGATTCCTTTTCTGTTATTTTCCGTTTTCAATAAATTTCGGAACTGTTTCTTTTCTATATGCTCATTTTAATAATATAAAAACTACTCCAAGTGTATTGATATTTTTAATTTATTATATTAAAAAATTTATTATTTTATGAATAATTAATTAAAAAATAACATAATTGAATATGTATATATATATATAATTTTATAAAATAATATTAATAAATTATATAATTGTTATTTTTAAAAAAATAGTTATTTTAAAATAAAAAAAGTTATTTCAATTATTTATTTTATTAAATTAATTAATTATTTTTTATTTATTAAAGGATAAAATTATTTAATTTAAAGATAACACCAATATTCTCTTTGTATAATATTATAAATATAGTATAAAATCGTAATAATAATGGCTTAAATCTACATGTTTAATTTCGTTGATGTACAATTTTAATTTTAATGGTAGTTTTTATATTTTAAAATTAAACAAGATTGACCTTGTAACAATATTTATGTAATTTTGTAAATATATAATTTTAATTATTATAAATTTTGTTTTAATTATTTTTAAATTAAGTTTTTATTTATGATTAGTGATATCTTTGGAAAAAATATAACTTTTTAAATATATGATAAATTGAACCGGATTCATTTAATATATAGTCTTGAACACAATTGAAGGTAAATTGGCCATAATCCACTATCAATAATTTTTGTTATGATTATTTTCATAATTTTTTTACTATAATTATTTATTACTTTTAACTATATATGTGGATGATTTACTTTTTTATATTAAAATATTTTTAGGTTTGGATGTTTAATTTATTTGTTTACTCAAAGTTAACATTTTGGTTTTAGTTAATATCTTTATAATATCATTTTTTTTAATTATGTTTAATGTTTAGTAAAATATATGAACACTTTTGGTCTTCCATTATAAATAATGTGTCGGGTCAGTCAAAATGGATTGTACTACCATAAATATATGAAATAACTTGGGAACACAAAATATGTTTAAATGACACAACCCACCAATTGGTGGTGAGTCTAGTGGGATTACAAAATGTTATTAAAAAGTATGGGACAATTTAAAGATTTAAGCCCATAAGTTTGCATATTCTCCTAATTCACAATCATGTGGGCTAAAATAAGCGTAACTAACATTAATTGTTTTTAATATTTATTGTTGTTAATATTGTTTGTGTTCTAAATATTTTTATTTACTATTTCATCAATTCCATATGTTTACAAGTTTGAATCTAGATTTTATTTCATGAACCACTTTAATGTTTTTTTTTCTTAGTATGTTTCCTTATTTCCTTGTAATAAATAGTAAATCATTAGTCTTTACTTTTTTTTTTAATTGTTAATTTATAAGATATTAAAACTTAGGATTAAAAAAATACTAAAGATTATAGATTTTTTTTTAAAATTAGGTGGGTTAGTATGTAAGCTCACTAGTTATGTGGGATGAATAGACCTTTTAACCACAAGTTTTATACGAGGAAACTCATCCTAACCTATTTTTAACGGCTAAATGTGAAATAAGTCAAAAGGAGGCAGGTCGATCCATATTGTCATTCCTAAATTATTATGTGTGTGCATGTTTGAAATATTTAAATTTATTTAAGTTATATTTTTATGTGTCAAATATTTATTAATAATTTATTTTATTAATCTTTATTATTTGTAGGTCGACCCACATAGTCTTGAGAGTTTTCTACTTGTAACCACATTCTACATATTTCGTAACAAGCTTAGAGTTTTTTTAAAACATCCATAATACAAGTTATGGCTTATAGAAATACAAACATTTACAATATAAGGTTCAATAAAAAAAACATCATAAAGTCCTCCAAACCCTTCGACACTTGTATGATCATCTGCTTGTGTACGTAGTACAGTCATCCCAGTTCATAACACAACAAGAAAAGCAAAGGTAACCTAATGAAAAGAAATTCCATAACATATTTAATTCATGCAAAAAGAATGAATCAAACTAATCATTTATAAACATTTCTTTAAATGTGGTCATATAAAATTTCAATACCAATTTCATCATTCATATAGACCATACATGGATCTATTTTCAATCACAATCATTGGATTTCATTTCAATCCCACTGACCACACATGAATCATTCTCTTCCGAAAGACCCATTAAGTATGCCCCTACCAGAGACTAACACCTTATCCAAAGATTACCAGTGAATCCAAGAGAAAGGATCAGGGTAAGTTCAAACATCCAATACCGAGTGTCTACAGTGGGACCCAGTGTGTATGAACTCCCTCTCAACTTCTCACCACCTGATATCTTAGTCTATATGATTTAGATCATCATTGAAGTTAGAGGATCTCTGTTAAACACAGACTTTTCATACTTAATGCCATCAAACAACAACTCATACATTATGCTAAATGTATGACATCAATTTCATACCATTTTCATCATTCATATATAATACATATCATTCAATCACATAACATTAAAATTCATACCATTCAAGAACCTTTTCAACATAAAAACAATATTTTAACTTCCAAAATATCAAAATCTAATATTTATACATGTTCACACAACATAAATCAAACAATTTCATCCAATAACATCCCTGCAAGAGAAATTGAATATTGGGACCACGTCCCATCCACATCCAGATCCTCTAGCCTAGGGTACTGTAAAAAAAATTAAAGTTAGCTTTTCTTACCCTAAATTCCACTGATGGAATTCTACCTCAAATAGGGGAACCACTCCAAAATTTAGGAACCTAGAACAAGTTATTCAAATATTACCAAATTTTAGTATGAGTTTAATCAAGTTGAGAGAAACATTTTTTCTCAACTGACCCCACTAAAATTGATGACTAATCATAGAGAAAAACAGAGAATAAGGGATCTTTAGAGTAAAAATGAACTTACTCTGTTTAAATATCTGATCGGGTAGAAATGTTCCCTGACTCCTCAGCTACAACATGGTGTGATCAGATTTTGGAATAGATGAAGTATAAGAGAAAAATTGAAGAGAGAAGGGAGAGGGAGAGAGAAAGCATGAGGTTGGGGGTTTTGTTGCTGCTTTTCTTTTTTGATATGCGTGTTACACTACTCTTACTTTGGTACTTATCATTGTAGTTAAAAATGCGAGTAAACTCGCAAAATCGTATGATGCAGCGAGTTCGGAGGCCAAAACGAGTTGATTCGGACGGTGGATCAGGCCGGAGCGGATCGTACCGAGTCGCCGCGAAACTCGCTGATCGTTGCACCAGAGGTCGTCTCTAAGATGCCTCGTACTGTAGCACGACAAGTTTTTTTTCCCTAAAATAAATCCTAAATTTTTTTAACCTAGTGCAGCCCAGTTGCGGCCCAATGCGGCCAGTGCGGCCCAAATCATATTTTTGTAGAGTGAAGAGTGAACTATCAAAAACCCTAAAGAGAGAACAAGCATTGCATCGCACCGCACTGCAGAAGTCCATCGTCGTCGCTCGTGAACGTCGTCGCGACCGGTTGCGAACGCCATCGTCATCACTCGCGACGCCACTGCCTCCTCTCGCGACGCTACCGTCGCCTTTCGCGAACGCCATCACCGTCGTCACGTTCTCCGCTTCTCTCTCATTCTCCATCACAATCATGGTGTTCATTTTTTTCTTCTCCAAGAGAGTGCCTTTTATTATGGCTTTATGAAACTAGTTAGTTGTTTTTTGTGGGAACAATTTATGTGAAGTTAGTTTTTTTTTTATGAACAATTTATGATTTATGAAATTGTTTCCAGTTATGTTATGTATTGAATATTATTTTTCATATGTTAGTAACTCTTACGAGTCGAGTTACGATTCTCGGGTTACGATGTTTTAGTTCCTTCTCGATCCTCGTACGAGTTAGGGGTTTGACTACATTGGTTCTTATCTTGAGATGATTTCTCAAGTGGTGAATCTGCTAGAACCTATCATTTGGTTCTTGAATTGAAAGTGGTGTCTTCTTCTCATTCTCTTGTCTTAATGCATTTTTGTTTTCATTTCTTTACTTGTTATTTTTTTATATTGAAACTAATACAAAACAAAATGGGTTTCTCCATGGAATTGTGTGCTTCTGCCAATGCTTTTTCAAAATCCATGGAGTTTTTCTTCTCCAATACCTCTTGAATTGATCAATATCCTCTCAATCTATTAAGGTTTACATCAATGAGTTTTTGGATTTTTCTCTAATAATCTTCCATTTTTTTATGATACTTAAAATAGTAAAGTTTAAACATTATATTTTCACAGAACAATCTTTGAACATATTAAATTTTACAAAAAAATTCAACACCATACAAACTTACAGAAATATATTGAAGTATAAGTTTGATGGGTTGTCAAACTATTGAAAAAAAAAATGAATTCTCATTAGTCAAATCATATAAATATGAAATAACCTTTAAGCATTTAAGTATAAGGTATCAAAATACATTGTTTTGATCGAAGAAGAATAAATCAAATTTTATATTTCAGTTTGTACATTTAGTGTAAGAATAAAACAACATAAGAAAAATTTGAAAGCCCCCTGAGCGCAAGCATCTAGATCATCTGTATGCTCTTGTATGCTCTTCCTCAACTTTTGTTTTTTCCCATTTTCTTGCTTCTCTTCTCTTCTCACCCTTTTTTTCGCTTCTCATAAGTTATTCTTCCTTATCTTTTTTCTTTCTTCTCCTCTCTAACATGTATTCTCTTTTCTCACCTTTTTTAAGAAACAACAATAACCAACCTCCTCCCTTTCTTCATCATTAGATGAAAAAAAATTAAAGCAAACGAGGTTGTTGGCAACAAAGGCTTAGATCTAAGACCATTTACTTCCTCTTAGCATGATCATGAGCTTCAAGTGCAGGTTGAAGAAGTGCACTAGTAGTATCTAAAGTAGCCTTCAGATGTAACTTCTTGCTAAAGAGAATAGAAGCATGTGTTTGATGGATTAGGATAAAATATGATTGGGTAGGAAGGCAAGAAAACAAAGAAGGTATCACAGTTTGAAAGGTGCATAAGTATAGCTTTGTGACTCCGCTCAGTGTTGATTGAGAGGGAGAAACATTAGATCCACAAAGGGAATACTTGGATTGTGTGGATAGAGGAAATACTTCTCTTTTGGTAACAAGCTAGTGGTGTACGCAATGGATGCATATAAATGTTACATCCAACGAAGGTCTTGTGTTGACCACTTTTCTAGATTTTTATCCAACAGAGTCTCCATCTTTGGGCATGTGGGTCTAATAGGGGATTTCTCGCAAGGCAATGAGGTACATCATTGTCTTCATCAACTTACATCTTCTCCTTTCATTTGTACATGGAGAAGGGCATGCATGTGTGTTAGCGATCAAATGCAAGGAAAAACTTCATTTGGTTTATAAAGTTAGGATGCACAAAACCATAAACAAAGATAGTGCCCGAAACATGTTTTTGATAGAGCTTTATGGTGTTGAACCGTCTCTGCCTTTCTTACAACAACACTTGGAGCATCATTTGAAGTTCAAACATATCAACATAATCTTTTCTATTAGAGAAAATTCCAACATCCCATAATTTTGATTAAGTGTTGATAACAACAAAGTATATAACATGGTAATGCTTTTCTATAAGACAAAATTTTTTGTTCAAGAACAAATCATGTAAGACATAAGTGTTTTGTCTGTCAGATGATACAACATTGTTCAGCCCCTTTATGTTTAATAAGCATTGTTATGCTTAGAGTGTATGCACAGTCTTAATCTAACATTGTAATTCACTGATATTTGTATGCTTATTCTATATTGCAGAGGATATGCAAAAGCTTATGCCACATTATCAATCTCTTGAAAAATGAGTTAAAATTGTTTCGCTTCAACAACTCCCTGATGCATGCTTTATCAACCATGGAAAAGTTTATTTGTTTGATACGACTTTAAGCTTTACACTAATTAAAGTAAAGGCACTCTATCTTGTTGAATTAATGGGGGACTAAGTTCAATAAAAGGGTGAATTGAACTTTATTAGATTTTCACAATAACTGATTTATAACAAATATGATGAAATTCTAACTGATTGTTTTTCAAAACAACAAATTAATTTTTAGAGAAACACATTAATTAAGAAAAATGAATATGTTTTTATTAAAAACTATTGATTAAATTTCTTAACACATAAATTTTAAAGTACAATCCGGTAAATCAAAATCATAGATTGAAAAGATTTAAATTTGTTTTATGAAATAAATTTATGAATTAATTTCAACATATTATAATTAAAAATAATAGATTGTTTTTCTGGTTAACAGTAGCAAAAAAGAGATGTTACAGCTTTCAAGAAAATACATAATTCAAATATTCAAACAAAGTTTTATAGAAACCTTTGATTCAAATTAACTTGTATAACCAGTAATGAATATGAATGTATACAAACAAAATCAATTCACAGTGTATCACACAAAAATTGCTTAACATAACAGTTTTGGTTATTTCATAAACACAAATAGATCTGCAGAAAACAAAAACAATTGATTAATTTTTAGAAACAATCGATTGATTAAACCAATACAAAACGTTATGCAGAAATGTCGTGATAAAGAAAACTCAAAGGACGTCAATTTTATACTGGTTCACTCACAACAAAGTTACATCCAGTCCCACCTCACACCAAGGAGGAATTCACTAGATCAACAAAATTCTTTTACAAGAAGATCAAAAATAGTTTTTGAACACTACAAGAATAAAACCACTCACTGCAACATCCTGTCACAATTGTGATTCCCACAAAAAAAACCCTATCTTGGCCCTTACAAACACATAACTACAAAATAGTAATAAAAGGGAACGAAATCACCTCGACTGTGAACCAAGGAATGCAACAGGATCTCCCAACTCACAACAACACTTGAATAACCTTTGACCTTTAGCTAGATGATGAAAATTAGGATCCAAGAACTCTCAAAGATCAATTAAATGCCCACTCTTTTGAAAACTTCTCACACTTAGGTTTTCACATATTGTAACAATGTATATTGTGTAAGTATTGTATGTAACTTTTTCTGAAAACAAACTCACCCTTTTATAGAAGTTAAAACAAAAACGGTCTTAAAACATAAATGGTACTGTTAGTAAAATTAACTTGAAAACAGTAGTTTGTATGATAACTGATTTTTCTCAAATACAATGTACTTAAACTGAAAACATTTATTATCTTACATATTAAAATATAATTTTAAGTATATAAAACAGGTTAAAGAAAAATCTAAAAACATTTCACTATTTTCAATCGGTATTTTTAATCTAAAAATTGTAACTTTCCAAAAAACAAAACTAAAACTAGTTGAAAACCTTTTTAATTAGTTGACAAACTTTTTAACCAATTTAAAAAAAGTTTAACTAGTTAAAAAACATTTTGTTCTTGGATCCTTCATCATTCCTAAAGGCAAAAGATAAATCGAGACAAATAAAATAAAACATAAGCTACTTAGACACAAAAGGTAACATGTTGATGGAGATCAAGATCAAGAAGAGGTAGAAGCCGAAGATGAAGGTGCTCAAGAAGATATTAGCTTACCTCAAAGAATTACAAGGAGCAAATTTAAAGAATTAGGAAGTAGTGGTAGAATGTTTTCTCTTTTTGTAGTATCTTTTGTATAAAATGTAGAATG
>Ga0123342_1004837_pt1 | contig 20179 bp, 6 predicted proteins | sample Turbeawhitnodule_FD_89960 | JGI IMG/M metagenome (GOLD analysis project Ga0123342, IMG submission 89960) | Root nodule microbial communities of legume samples collected from Mexico - Turtle bean Mexico white nodule | ecosystem: Host-associated > Plants > Roots > Nodule | place: Mexico: Nepantla... | reverse complement strand
TAAATAAAATAAAAAAAAAAAATATATAAAATTAGAAGAGTACACTCAAGGTACTCCTATCTTTATAAAATATATATATATATATATATATATATATATATATATATATTTAATCAGCAATATAAAATAAAATAAATAAATAAGAATAACTAAAGAAGTGATCCAATCCTTATATAAAAGTGCACAAACATGAAAAATATCTTTTCTATAGACTTGTCACTAACTTCCTATTAGGACGAAAACTAAAAAAAAAATACGCGCCAACAAAGACCGAAGAAACAAGTTCAAGAACATACTAACACCTCATCCCAACCTCCTAAAAATTCCTAGAAATTCAAAAACTCTTGATCAAATACATACAAGTCAAAGGATCAAGGCACCAATCAGAACAAGAAAAACAAGTAAAGACAATTTTAGAAGTAGTCAAAGATTATACCTTTAGTTGGACCAAGGTGAAAATTTCAGAATGATCAATCACTCCACCTTTAATAATGAGCTTATTCCTATGACTCTAAATCTCACCAACAACTGCAGTCCAAACACTTCTCCAACGAACAACATTGCGTGAGCAACAACATTGGAAATTTTGAAAAGCATGAAGTGTGAAATAGAGTCTTGGTGATCAACTGACGCTAACTCTAACCAAGCATAATACTGGTTCCAAACTAGCCAATCAATTCTACAACAAAAAAATAGATGCCTTGTTGTCTCCACTTCCACCCCCACAAAAACAACATAAATTGCTAGCTATTGCAACCCCACGTCTTTCTAAATTATCCTTAGACGCAATTGAATTTACCAGCACCCTCCAAGTTGTGAATTGAACTAAGAGCAAGGCAATCTTCCACAAGTATTCAAACAAAGGTGAACTTTCCTCTTCTAAAGGGCCCCTTAAAATACTATAAGCTGATTTTACCAAGTACCCACTAATCTTATCATTCTTCCAAACCCAACTATCAACGGTCTCCCATACTAGATTTGTTCCTTGCACCACCCGAAGAAGCTGACCTTCCATTTCCAATTGCCATTAAGTCACTCCCCAAAAGAATCTAAATTCGCGTCTTTACTAATACACCAGGAGAACAACCTCAAATTTGCTCTTCAAATCTATATTACCTACCAAGAGATCTTCCCAGAATTTAACTTCCTTTTCGTTTCCAACACCCCACTCAAAGCGGTCCTCAAAGTTCCTACCCCACTCCTCCAACCACCAAACTCCCTTCAGATCTTTCCATCAGAGAGACTCTTTGTGATTTTTCCTCTGATCTCTCAAGCTTCTCCATCTTCCATACTTAGACTAAATAATCTCTTTCCACAGACCACCTTTGTCAGCACTCAAGCGCCATATTGATTTTCCTAACAAGGTAACATTGAATAATCTAAGATACAAGATACCTAAGATCCTCATTCAACAACCATAAACATGAATGAAAAAAAAAACATGATAGGTTAAGTTCACAAATTTATAATCATCATCCCCTGATAATAGTTCAATACTTGCTTTCTTTGTTGGAGGGGCTTGTGGTAGGATTAGGGGGATATTACTTGAGCATTATTGGAAAGATAAAGATGAAGAAGTTCAAGGGCATGAATTTCTTCCTAAAGGAATTGACCATGGCGACCTAATGGGACAAAGTAAAAAAAGCACTATAGCAGTTTCTAAACTTCTTGGCCTCATACTTTTTACAATCCAGGATAATTTGCATTTTCAGTAGAGGTTTTTTTTTGTATTACCTACTCAAATTTTCAGCTCTATTTTTTGCTTCCCTTCCCTTACCATGTAAATTTTAGATTGCTAAGATGATACTATGTGCCCTATATTTTGAGCTCACTATTGTATGCTCCTCATACATTATGTATATGGACACATATTATCTCAAAAAAAAAAACTTTCAATTTGTTCATTTGTTCATTGTGTTCCTAATTCGTTACTCCAAATATATCACTCTTCTCCTCAATGTCAGGACTCATCTATCAAATATCCACTATGAGTTAGGGTAATGAAAAGACTCTAAAAGAGAGGTTATGGGTAAAACTATCCTCTTAGAATCTTTTTATTACAAAATTAATATTGTACTTTGAAGGACAATGTTTAACCGTAAAAATGACTTAAATATCGTGTTAAAAATAGTCTTTTTGCACTAGTTTTAAATTCTTATGTACAATAATTTTCTGAATTAGAGTGATGAAAGTTGTATTGCATATTTGGACAAGTGACCTAAACTGCAAAAATCATTAATAGCATTTTCAAAGTCAAGTTGGAGGATTTTCCAATTATTTTTTATGAAATTGAATTTTAAGAAATATTTATCTATTGAGGCGAAACAAAGTTTTTCTCACTCACAAGTGTATTTATTTTAATTTTATCCATAAAGAAACTAAAAATAGTAAACGAAAAAGTAAAAAATGTGAAACCTTATTTATCATATTTTCTAGTTTAAGAAAAGAAATGAACCCTTAGGATATTAAAAAAAAATGTGAAAAAAAATTATTTTCAAGATTTTTTTTTTATGTAATCATGAAAAGCCAATAAAATTTACATTTCAAGTAACTCTGTTTGTGAAACCTAATTTAGTTAATCGATTTATTGATTTATCCTTTAATCTTAAACCTCTTCATGGACAAATTGTGCTTCCGTTTTCAAATAATGATTTGTTTATTTTGTTTTAAAAGAACCTAATTTACCTTTTCTTTGTCGGGTATATATTGACACCCTTTAAAAAATAATTACAAACTAATTACTTTCCAGAGATAAAAATTAGTTAACCTTTAATATTTTCTTCATTCACTTTTATGTTTAATTAGTTTGCTTCAAATAGTATCTTAATAAACGAAAAATAAGTCTTGCCTCAGCTGAGTTACATATATTCAGAAAGCGACAGTATTTTTTACGTATTATTTATTATGAGATTTCTATAAATAATTTTCCCTAATAATTTGTTTTACCTTTTCTCTTTTCAAAAGAATAAAAACCAACAATCTACTTTTGTTTTACTAGTATTTCTAAGACCAATTATGCATCTAATATGTTGTAACCATAAGCAATTGAAATTCCCATTTTCTAACGGGTTCAACCTACAATCCAAACATTATATATCCATATATATACATATAGATTTTTTTTGCTTTTGTTCCTCCACTACACTTAATTCGTTTGCAGAATATTTTTTATTTTCTTTATAAAATTTATGTAACTCTCACGTGATATTACAATAATAAATGCCTGAAAAGCTTGTAATAGATTGTCACTGACTCGTTTTTTAGGATAAAAATAGTAAATTAACTTGTTAATTACAATATAAATTTCATTTGTATTTTTTATAATTTGTAAAATCTCTTTTCTATAATTTTTTAATTTTAACTTGTTACAATTACTAATTTCATTTTATCAATAATTTTAGTCTATGAATAAATTAATCTATAGCATATGAGCATGAATTAGGGATCTGTCATAACTACATTCCTTGTGCGTTGAAGATTTGTTCTTATTTAAGTTAGATATTATATATAATAATTGAATATGATATACGTGGGAAGTTAAACTATGGTTGCTCGAATTTTGGAAGAAAGATTTACAGAAAATATGTATTATTGCAATAATTGACATGCTTGTTTCCTTTTTTTATTAGGTCAACGGTTGAATTTCAAATGTGATCTCAATCACGTAGAATCCTTCTGCAGAATTATAAAGGTTAGTGTGAGAGTGCGTGCTTTTGGTTATGTATACATTCATTCATGCTTCTTTTGTTACGAAACGAAACATGTTTTGATGACCTATATGTATATCATCACATAACCAACCCCTTTGACTGCGATTTTCTCCATATATGAAAACTAGAAGTTAGTAATAGACCACAAATGAAAACTAAGAAAGGGTTCTAAAATAATAACAGTTTGGTATCAGAGTAGGTTGCAACTGATAACGAGGAGTTTGCATGTCAATTACCAACTGAAAGAGAAAGATTAACAGAGACTAGAGAAGAGAAATTATCAAAATAATTTTATTTCAAATATTAATTTGTAAACATAGTTGACAAAACAGTTCTGACCTAATCAATTGTAAAGAGTCTGCAATCGATCAGTACTTCATCAATTCGATATAGTTCACATAAAAATGAGTATTTAATCAAAATCTCACGTCATAATATATAAATAAATCTCACATAAGGTTGAGTTAGAATTAAAATTCATATTTTTAATCAGAATCATTTAAATATCCTAACAAGAATTTAATTAAACTTATCAAATTATCCGGACTATTCATGAATATATAGTTTCACATACCTACGAGTTGGAGATCTCAACTAGAGATAAAAATATTTAATAATATATAAGTGAGTATACTTTTTTTTATAAATTAATTTTTTAAAGTTGAGTTATGTTTAAAATTCACTTCTTAATAATCTAATTTTTTTTTTAAGTAAATACTCGGCAAAATCAGCAACTAGTGGTCCAAGAAATTGAGTTTTACCTTAGACAATATAAATACAACACGAGTCATAGAAACAATACTGCATAAACTAAGAGTATGACATACACAATTAACACAAAGCACACGTTAATCTTTAATTTAAAGCGTCTATATTGACACACACTAACTATTACGAAGTGGATTTTAAGCCTAACTCAATCCCATAAAACCGGCTCAATGGGGTGAGGTTTGCACCCACTTATATACTATGAAAGACTCTAATCTCTAGTCGATGTGGGATCTCCAACACAACCCCCTCACGCCGAGACTGCCAACTCGTGCGTGAGACTATATATTATGGGTGGTCCGATAGCGGCCCGATAATACTCGTTAGGATAGGCTCGAAATGGCTCTGATACCATATTACAAAGTGGACTTTAAGCCTAAAGCAACCAAAATAATAATATAATAAAAGCTGGTAGGAAAATATTTATTCATATAAACTTGCATAAGGTTTCAATTGTTGTTTTTAAGAATATTATTTGCGGTTAGACTAAAAATATGGGGTGTATGTGTTTTTTTTTTTCACTAAAAAAAAGATGGATTAGTTATGAGAGAGTTTTGTCGGCCAATAGAAGATACGAATTGTGTCGGCCAAAATCACGATAAGCGAACACAAACATAAGTGATGTGAGTTAATTTCACGTTTGACAGACACTCAATGAAAGTGGAAGGAAAAATAAAAAAATAACTCAGGTTTTGCATAAGCTTGACCGATGTGAATATTGTGTCACGTAAAATTATTAAGAAATCTTTCTCTATGCTCATTTTTCTTAAATCAGAAAAACCTAAACACTTTGTGCTCACTCCGCACTATTCCTTCCACTTCACTCCGTGCTCCACTCCACGCCATGTGTTCTCCCTTCTCCACAACATTCCGGTGACATTTCTCTCCTCTCTGCGACGCTCCGTTGGCGTTTCTCTCTAGTGGGTGAGGTCCTCATTTTCTGAGTTTCCTTATTCTTCATTTGTTTTTCCTTTCATTTTTTATTTATCCATTACTACAATGTTCCATAAGTATTCCATCTTCATATTTTTGAGTTGGTCGCACAACTCCGTCTTCGCGGACTCGGTTCAGTCTTGCTCATACTATAAGCTGTGAAAGGTAAGCTTGGTTTAAAATTAAATTAAATTTTCAATTTTGATGTGCATTTGAGACTACACTGATTTATTATTGTTGTTTGATTTATCATGGTTGAATGTGCTGGTTTGATTTGGTTAGATTTGGTTTGATTTATTATTGTTGAATGCGTTGGTTTTGTTTATTATTAAGGTGAACTTGAACTAAAAGAGGTAATTCATTTAATTAAGTTGTATGTATTGGACCTTTTATTATTGGTTTGAATGAATGAAATATCGAATTTGAAAAGAAATTGGTTATACATCATAGTGCCTAAAATTATTTCTTTTGGTACTTATGTGTAAGTGAAACCCACACAAATCTTAAATTAAATTTTAAATATATTTTTGTGTTCCATTTTGCATGGGCTTAGGTGATATAATTTTTTTAATATTTTTATTCTCCTAACTTTGCATTGGTCTAGCCGATGTAAAGCTTTTATTTTTTAATTTAAGTCTTTCATTGATTTAGTCGATAAAATTATAATTTTTTTCGTGGGTCGTAGGATAGGTCGAATTCAAAACCTCATTTAAAAAGAATAAAATAAATATTATACTTATATTTTCTGTTTAAATTTTTTTATGGATACAACCTTTTGACAAAATAACTATATGTTTTATATTTTTCCCTGGTTATAATTTTTTCCAAAAGTGAGATGAAAAATATCCAAAAATAATGAGAGTAATATCTGAAAGGATAATTTGTTTCTCTAAAAAAATAGAATAAATAAGAAGTATAAAGACTCCAGATAAAGGACATTAAAAAAAAAATTGTTAAGAAAATTATATGAAAAAAAGTTATGGAAATAATGAATGAGGTAATTAAAATCTAACAGTGTTTATGGAGGAAGTATCAATCATAAGCGAAATATTTAACAAAAACTATCAAACTTTTTTCTAAAGTCTTAAGTATGAAACTTGAGACTTACTCTCCCAATGAAGATTCTTTTGTGTGAGAACTTAGGAGAAGATTACTCATTTTATAATTTTCAAATGAAGAGGAAGACACATTCTAGAGAAATTCAATTCTCATTCAAAGTAAAAGTGATAACAAGGAGGTGGAAGTATTCCTATAATTTTTTTACTTTTTATTTTATTTACACACTATTTCTATACATTTTTACAAAGTTGAAAAAGAAAGAAAATACTTTTTAAGTGTGATTCTCCTTTCATGTTCTTTATGATGTGATGGGTGATGGTTGAATAGTTCTATTAAAACATAATTATAAGAAAATGATGAATAAATTTGTAATAGTACTTAATGATATTTAGATAAAAAATTGTAAGTAAACACAATTTACTATAAGAAATTGTCTATATAAAATTTCTGTAAGTAAATTTTAAAAAAATAGTCAAATTATATATTTACATATAAATATTGTAATGTGTAGAACTAAAAAAGTGATAAACAAAAAAATCCAATAAAGTATTCTTAATCACTAGAATTTATGCTTTTATTTACCATTTTTTTCTTTTGTAATCTTTTACCATTTACTTTTTCCCGCTTACTTTTAAATTGATTTACTTATTTACTTTCTTTTCATATTTTAAAAATTTTATCATCGACTTATTCCTTCTGCAATTCCTTCTTTCTTATAATCTTTATTTGTTTTAAAGTATTTAAAACCTATTTTTAATTATATTAAAACATTTTACCTACGTAATCAATTTTGTATACAATTGTGACTCACGTCATTTACCTACGCACCGTATATACTTCTCTCACTCATTTTTTAACTGTATTGAAACTATATCATAACTTTTTTTTAATTCTTTTTATCATGGATTGGTGACTCAAGACTCACCATGGATTTAAGCCACGTGAATCAAATTCTTAGTAGGCTGAATTCAATTTTGGTCCATACTAAAATTTGTAGGCAAATTTTTCCCAACACCATACTCATTTCAACCTATATCTTATTATCTTTTTAAAAAATTCTATTTTAAATTTAAAAATTTAATTTCAAAAGATATAATTCGAAAATCAAAATTTAATTGTAAAAAATAAATTCAAAATAAAAAATATATATTTCCAAAAAAAATTCTAGAATACAAAATTTGAAAATGCTGGAAAAAGATTTCTGGAATTTAAAAATGTGTTTTGAAAATTTTATTTGAAATAAAATTCTGAAAGTATTTTTTTAAATGTACCCGTATTTATTTAATATCATTTTCATCATTTTGCATTAACATTTTTTTCATTTTACCAAAAAATCGAAAGCAAGTTGAAATTAGTATAATGCAAGAAGAATTTGCCGATTTATAATTCTCTTTTAATCCAATAAAACTCAAACCCATAGTAGAGTCACGAGCTTTGATTTATTTTGATAGGATTATTTCTTTTTGTACCTCCATTGTTTCTCCTAGTACCCCATATGTCAGGCAAAAGATCGTATTTAAATAAATACTTTTTGAATTCCACAATCCAAAAATGTATTTTTTTCTATTACATTCCTGGATTGTAGAATGTGGAAGGTAAACCCAATTTTAGAGATGGAAAAAATAGTTGTTATATTAATTAAATTAAATATTATTTTATAGATTAAAAAATTATTAATATTTAAATTAATTTTTATTATTGTTAAATAGTTTTTAAATTTCTATCTAATTAGTTAATAAGATTTTAACTATCAATTATCTAGATTCTAAAGTTAGTAGTTAAAATCTTTGTATTCAATTATGTACCAATTTAAAAATATTGATTAATAATATAAATTAATTTAAATATATAAAAAAAATATTATCTCTAAAATAGTATTAAATTAACTAATTATTTTTTATCTTTAAATTTAACCTTTATGTAATTATTTTCTAGTATTTTCAAAAGGAAAAACCCACTTAAAAATATATTTTTCGCGTATTTTTAGAATTATAAAACTTATAGAATGTTGCAAGAGCATATGGAGATGCAGAAGCAATCTTTTAACAGTTTTACATTATAATAAGTTTATTTTCAATTTAGATTATTTACAAAATTAATCTATTTCCAATTTCTTATTCTATAAGTATGAATTTAGTATTGACTAACCTACACATTTGTTTCAAACGCTAATTTGTAAGAAGGAATAATATTGACCAACGCAACACTAACGGGCAAGTTATGACTTTTTGAAGGATAAACAAAAGCTACGTGTTGGTCTAGTCAATATGAACTTAAAAAAAAAAAGTTATGCAAGTTATAATTGACAATATAGTAGCATTATCTAATCTTTGAATTATCTTTGAATTTATATATTAGTAAAATGTCAAAAATTGAAGTGAAAAATGACTTTTATTTAAATTAAAATTAACAATTTTTTTTAATCGAGAATAACAATAATTGTGTGACTGTCAACGTTAATTTACCTGGTAGATCTGAATCCGGTTCAGACGTCTGCTAGCAAAACATGATGAGACTTCTTTTCTTAACGACATTTTTTTATTAGATAAAAGTTTTTAAAATTTTAAAAAATTGCATATCTCATATTTAATGCAATAATTTTTTTATCATAATTTTTTAATTTCTAGTAAATATATTAAAGTAAGTAAATTGATTGGAATGTGTAAAGTTTTCCTCAACTACAGTAAGGGTTGTTGGTAAGTGGGATGAAATAATAAATTAAAAGCTTCTGGGTGTATACGTTTTATCTCTTCATGTGATTGGAGACTAATTTTATAGTTTATTCAACACATGAAATGGAAGAGGAAAATCACATGTTTCCTTGCCATTATAAGTAAAAAAGAGACGAGAAAAAAAATATAATACCTAAAAGTTGATCTACTCCAGAATCCACATGACTTCTTTGAATATGGGCTTTGGGCCTTGGATTTTCCTTTGATTCGTTCCACTGATAATTTCTACCCGTACCTCCATTTCCATGCTTTCTTCTTACACTTTTCTAAAACATGTGAAATGATAATTTTTTTTATAGAACACATGAAATGACAATTTTATCTTTTTTTTCATTTTTCTTATCAACATCCTTCCTTCTTTATTTTTGAATTCATACATTTCAAATTCCAAAAAAAAATATTCCAAATTTGAGTGTTCAGAATGTATTTTCTGGATTCAAAAATACGAAAATGGAGAAAAAATTGTCCGTTCCACTTTGCAAGGTGTTAAATTTTAAAATACTCATGCTAATTTTTTTCGTTTAGTTAATTTCCTCATATATTTTTTCATTATCTGTTAAGAAAGATATTAACATTTGTTGATGGTGTAATTGGTGCTAAATTAAGTAAAACTCTTAACAGTTTTTTCCCGTACATATAAATAAAAAAATTGACCAAAGATTACAAGCTTATAAATGATTGGAGGTCCTCTTCTCCTAAAATCACTTGAGATACTTATTTTTTATTATGCCAAATAATCAGATTATTGCCATGAATAATAAGGTATGCAAATACATGACTATATACCAAAATATTATTAAAAGGAACACCATTGTTTTATTAGTCATGTTAATTAAATTCTTTAATATCACAAAATCAAATCATATCTGCCACCGAATAATTGCAATTACGAAATGACTAATTTATTCCGCGAATTCGATAATAAAATGTCGATTAAAAAGACAAAACTAAATAAATGACAAGACAACAAATTAAAATTTCCATACCAGTTTGTCTGAAAGTTGTTATCGTTTTTTGCTTATTTAAGAAATCATGTTCAACTTTAACAAACTAATAGTTTGTTGTGCGATACATAAACTAATGTTTGCATCAAAAACAAACCATTAAGCTAAAGAGATAATATATTTGGTTGAATAACTAAATATTATATAAAGTTAGAATTGCTTAAAATAAAAATAATAATAGTATTTTTTTCTTATGGAGCCGAAGACACCTCGATAATACGAATATTAATTATGACACATGTATTTAGGTCTATCAAATACTATAAATAGACACCATAATAAAAAAAATAGTTATTATTATAACATTAATGACATTCGAATAATGAATATTTATTTGAATGGCGGAAATTTTTTTAAAAATACACTCCCAATTAAAAGTCAATACCTAACACTAAAAAATAAAAATAAAAACACAAAAAAAATCATTTTTTTTTATCACTTAGTCTCTCTGCTCCTCCTAAGAACACAATCAAAATTGACAAGTTGGTGGTTGTTGGTTTAGAAAAAAAAAACGCAGAAATAACCATACGTGGGTACGATTTTATTACATAAAAATAGTCAAAAACACTTGATAGTTAAGAAAATTAGGTTGTCTTCCTTAGTTTGTAAGTATGAAACTATTAAAAACCAAAATTACATAGGTTTGGAAGAGAGAAGCACTAGGTAAAAGGTATTCGTAGGTGTGACATTAAATATATCTGTTTTAATGTAAGAATTTTTAAATAATTTTTTATGATTTAATAAAAAAAAATTCTAAACAAACTATAAATTAATTTGATCCATATAGCTACCTAAATATATAACGTTATGTTTATATAATTGGTGTGGTCTTAGGATATAAATGTAAGTGTTGATATAACAAATTAAATTACAAAGCTTTTAAAATCAAAGTTGGTATTTGTTAGCATTTATTAGAAAGTCTAATTAATTGATCAGTTCGTTCGATGGGACTTACAATTAAGCCTATACTAGTTAAGTAAGACATACATTTTTTTATGAAATAAATTAGGTCAAGATTTCTATAAAAAGATTAATTACTTGGTTAAAAAGCTAACTTAAACGTTATTTAAAAAAAATTTACTTAATAAGCTGGTCTATTTAGTAAATATAAATAGCACTTTTAATATTATTACCATAGTAATATTTTATAATATGGTAAAATTATATATTTAGATATTTTATTAAATATTAAACATGTTAATCTATATAAAAATCAAGTTTGTAAATTTATCCTTCAATAAATTTATTTAAATCAGTTCATCTAAGAAATCATATTTTCCAAACAGTTAGGTTATACCTAAAAATGCCAAACTCACTCGGTTCACCTAGCTTTCATAAGAGTTTTATTCCACTTCAATCGCAACCACACAAATTTGAATCTAAACATTAATAATAATATTGAAGGATACTTATTTAATTATGAGAAATAATTATTAATAGAAAAATTATATATAATGATGTTGTTGAAAATTCTACAGATTAAAAATAAAAATATTTAATAATAAATAAGTAGGTGTTATTAAAAAAATAATATTGAGCTTATTATATATGTGCTTAGTGTAGGTTGGTCATAAAAATGACAACATCAGAATAACTCAAATAAATTATTTATATATAGAATTTTGTAGTTGAAATTAGAGTGCTCAAAATTAGACTTAGAAACACTGTAAGACTTAAAACTGAAAAATGACAAACAAAAAATTAAGAATACTTAGTCACCAGAATTTATGTTTTACTTTGCATTCTCATATTATTATTATTTTTTTGGTAATTTGCATTCTTATCTTTTACTTTTGATGATTTCTTGTCGTATATTTTTTCCTACCTTTTTCGTCATTATTGTGTGTTTCCCCTTAATTTCTAAGTCTTTTATTTTCTCTTGTATCTTAATTTTCATCATTGTTTGCTTTCCTCTTACATTTATATCTATTTTGATCATTTACTTTAAACTTTATCATTTTCTTGCTTCTTCAAGTTTGTATCTTGTTTATTGTTACAATTAATGTTGTTTGTCTTTGTTTGCAATGCTTTATTTAAAGAAGTCTTTGATTTTTTTTATATCTAAAATATATTAATTATAAATAATTTTATCTAAACCTACAACTTTAGTATTTTCAAAATTTTAATTTATTATAAAGTAATAAGTGAAGTCTATATGGTTATAGTGATAAAAAAAATCAAACATGTTGCTTTTAAGTCGTCTTTAGAAACTTAATGTGATGACCTAATATATTGTATTGATGAAATTTTAGTTAATGTCTAAAAGTTTAGAATACTCAAATTCAAAGCTTCAATAAAACGAATCCATTATATAGTTTTTTTTATCTGCAAATTTTTTTTTTTTATAAAGTTTTCGTGTTAGGCATCACTATGCAACTTGACATCTCAGCTAAGCTGACACCTCAAGTAACAACAATCATCTGCCATCACATGAAAAAATATTATTAAAAAAAAAAATAAAAAAATACAAAAATATGGGGGGACTAGACCAAAACCCATATGTTAACACAAACGATACATAGGTAGATTATACCTATTCATAAAGAATTCTAAGAACAGACTAGCAGAGAGTCTATTATCTGCAAAATTTGTTTCCACAAGTTTTTATCGGAAATAATAACACACTGACCAAAATCTAAAGTATATTTAATTAAATCAAGCTCAAAATTTATTATTTAAATTGATGGTGAGAATCATACTGATATCTTTTATTTTTATATTTATATAGTAAAACATATATTCTGGTGACTATATAAATATGCACTCTTAAATTTAAATTAAATTAATTTTGTTTATTTTTTAGTAGCGAATTAGTTATAATTTTTTTATTCACTGAATTACAAAATATAAATAGTCTAAAAAAATTTAAACTTTAGATATAACACAGAAGTATCTCCATGAAAAGAATTTGCACGACTAAGAAACCGAAATTCCAGCACATCGTGCATTCAACTATCCACTTTTAAAACAATAGAAACAAGGGTCAATTAAAAAATGTGGGACTCGTACCTTCTCAAATACTCTTTAACAACACAACAGTTAGCACCCAATGGCATTTTCAAATATTAAGCTATGATATACACACTGTCATTTTTCTAAAATAAGGTAAAAGTACTAAATTTGTTTTCCCAAGCTATATAACAAAGAATTTACTATTACCATTGTTTTAGTAAAATGTAATTATATTTCAAGTAGGCATGGTCGTGGGCCATGCTTTCTTCCAACCCATATAATTATTTGGTAAAGAAAGATAATGAAAAATAATACTATCACAATTATTTCTCAAAGAAAGACAATGAAAAATTATACTTTGATAATCAAAGACTTGTATATAACTCTTCGAGAACTCATGATCTGGAGTTTAAAAAAAATAAATTTGTAATTAAATAATATAAAAGATGATTGAAATAATAGTATTAGAAATAATAAGATAAAAAATATTAAAATAATAAATTGAGAGTTATAGGATGATGTAGAAAGAAAAAAGTGAGTTGTAAATGTTTAATCATTTAAAGATAATATAAAACCAGGTGTGTAACAAGTTGTGGCATTTGGATTCCTGATTTTAGGTTGACTAGGGTAACTGTGTTTTTCAGCGCATAACGTGTAAAAGTCAAATATTAGGAACAATATAAATTAACCTCGGAATCAGTAGTGCCGCGTTTGCCATTCATAATACAAATTTGCGTTTGTCTATATTCCGGTGATGTTCACAATATGAGATGTAGTTTGAGAAGTGGGGTGTTGAGAAGAAGAATGAATCTATCAAATCGACAGAATCACGCTAAAGTAAACCTAAACCCCATTATAGAGTAACTAAAAATTTTATAGAATGACAGAAAGGAAGAAATTAATCAACACGAGGGTATTGGCTTGGCCCGAGTAGTATCCAACAATTTATCATAAAGGGCTGCTTCCCCCGTTACCCTTACCGTTACGGTGGGCAAGCGATTTCTGCGGCGGCGTCACGAGGCACTAACGCTCCATGCGCCATGAGGATGGACTTGTAGATCTGGATGATGGCTTTGTCGTCGTACTCCTTGGGTTGGGCCCGACCGAAGCCCGCGAAGGAGGTGTCCACAGCTGACAGGGGCCCACCAAAGCCCGAAGCTGAGGCGCCAGCGGTCATGACGCGTGAGTTGGCCAAGCCCAGCATCATCCTCACGTACGCGTCCCTCACCCAAAGCAGAACCTTCTTGGGAGATGGGATTTTTCTGATTCGGATCTTGGGTGCGAGTCTGATTCTCCACCGCCAGAACCGACCCTTCCCGGTTCGAGTGCTTCCCAGCTCAACCCGATTCCTCCTTCTCCGACCCGACCCGTTTAGCCTCCGGTAGCCTTTCCTCCTCCAATACTCTTTGACGCCCTTGCACACGGTGGCCGTGATACCCTCCATTTTCCTTTTTCTCTCTCTCTCTCTTAGGCGGAATGCAAATAAAACGGGGTTGGGGTGGGTGGGAAATGGAAGAGTGAAGAAAGGGGATAATTAAGTTAGGTGCATGCAGACGAAATAACACATGGCATTGGCATGGATAACACCCGCTCTGTGCGCAGTACTCATCTTAGCCTTCCTTAATCTAATAAATAAATAATTTCGCAAATTAATATATATATATATATACACACACATATAATAAGAAGAAGAAGATGTTGAGGCGTGAGGAGAGAGGTACAATAAATGCGAAGCCAACTCTGGTAGCTGAGTTTATCAACAATGTCATTTTCGTTAATTAATGTACTTCGCCTTGCACGTGCTGGGGTTTCCTATCTCATGCTACTGCTTCTGCTGCTCTTGCCCATTTCCTCTGGCTTTTTTCTATTTTTGTTTTTACTTTTCGCTCTACTTAAATTATATTATGTTTCATGTTGCATTATTTTTAGTATATGTACAAAAACTGCGTTGGTTAGAAAGTTAAATTCAATCGCAATTAAAACATAAAATAATGAAAGCCGAATTCTGAAAGTCTCATTCAAGAACAAATATTTTGCATGTTAATCGGCCTCCTCCTCTTATAAGCTATTTCGATCCTAGCAGGTGCAAAACTTAACTTTCTCGTTTCGTTCTTAAAATTAGAAACAAAGAAAACAACTGTTGTTCCACCATGGTGAATCATCATGTTTTGTGAGATTTATTGCGACATCTGCATTAATAAAGAATTACTTCGTTGGAAAGATGTGTGGCGTATCTTATAACTCCTAAGACTATATATGTAATAACAAACATAACTAATTTAATTGATTAGTTTTAAATGTCACTCTTATATTAAGTTAGTCTTTATATTAATATTTTAACTGCTTTTATTATTTATACCCGCCGAGGTGGAAGATGATGTCAGCCGGTTTTATGAGGTTGAGTTAGATTTAAAATCTCATTCTTAATATGGTATCAGAGCATTTTCTCGAACTTATTCTAGCGATCGTTTGTTGGGTTTATCAGGCCACCTGCTATCAGATCGTTATCGGATCACACATAATATGTTGTCTCACGCACAAGTTGTCACTCTCGACGTGAGGGGTGTGTCAGAGGTCTCACATCGACTAAAGATTAGAACATTTCATAATATATAAATAGATGCAAACCTCACCTCATAAGCCGATTTTATGATATTGAATTAAGTTTAAAGCTCATTTCTTAATAGAGCTTTCAGAATTTCCAAAAATACAGGAATTTCTAGCTATTTTGTTATCTCTCTTTCGATCATTAGTATATATCTTATATATAAAATCTTCTCCTTGTCTTGTTTTAGAAGTCTCCTTCCTAGTCCTTATGCAATATTAAAAGTTATAATGCCATTTCTACTGAATCACAATACTACCGCCTATGTCATAATTGGGCTTGACCCATGACACCCCAGTAATGTTTAATAAAAATAAATTAAAAGTTAAATCAAAATTATAAAACTAAATTTTAAGAAAACAATATTTAAAAGAATGGTTGTTTTTATCGAGATATAGCGATAAATCGTCTAAAATAGATATTATGCACATTCTTTCATCCTAAAGTTGTCATCTTTATTAGACATATAAAAGATAGACAAAAAAAAATGTATATATTATATCCAACATAGGGTCTACATATCTAAGTATTTCAAAATAAGTATTCATCCACAATATACAGATAAACATATTAAACATAAAGTTATAGATTCATCCAAAACTACCTTTTAAATCGACAACATCTTTTGTTGATGTATCACGTACAATCATAATATAAGATCACACAAAAAACAACATAACGGTAAACTATTGAGAATTCACATCACAAAATATATATATATATATATATATATATATATTAATCATATCTTATTAGAAACTAACATTAAATACATTTGAAGCACACAATCTATAAAATTAAATTCCAAATATCAAAATGAGCTTATTGTACTAAAGTCATGTTTCAATAATGTCAAACTCATCCTTAACTTCATACCACTCAATGTTTCAATCTATATTATATAGATTATTAGTGAAATAATGATATCTCCATGTAGTTATAGATTATATCTTCAATAAAAAAGTTCACTAAACATATAATCTCAAATATAAAATTTCAAACAATTCAATCAGAATTATTTTATAACATCTCAATATTCATGTGCAAATCATATATATAAACATTTATAATCATTTAAACTCATTAGCAAAATAACTTTTAATATTGTCTTAAAAAAGGTTTTTAATTTACAATTATAACTATAAAATTTAAAGAGTTTAGTAACTATATCTTAGTAGCATAAGAAACAGTTATACAATTATATTTTATCTTACGGCTTATAAGACAACTATTATAAAAATTAATAATTATGTTTAATGCAATGTATAGTTGGATTATGAAACTCCTCGATCTAGCTTCCTACAAGAAAAATAAATTTTGTTTTTCTTTGGTTCCTAACAGTGCGTGATTATACCCAGGAGTAGGTGGGGTAGCACTAAAGTTAAATTTGACTTCCTAACATCAAAAAGTAATAGTTAAGGGATAATTGTCGCCTTCAATATTGGCAAGGATATAAACTAATTATTTTAAAGACTAAAATTTAATAATACAAACTAATTACATTTTGTATTTTCTTACTATTGGAATTATTTTCCTCAATAGAGTTATAAATATAATATTTTAAAAATTTAAGGAGGTATATATATATAATTTAAAAAAGAGGTAATAATGTACTATTTTTTTTTTAAAAAAATATGCCTGTTTTGAATTTTAGAAATGGAAGTATCCATGTGATCTATAAAAATATGAGAAAGTATAGGATAATTTATTTCATCCAAATTTTAATTTATCAGAATATATATATATATATATATATATGAAAAATCTTTTTAATTATTATTAAAAAAAATATTATTGTGTAAAGTTATTTATTAAATATTTTCATTTATTATTTTATTAATATTATATATTTATAAGCATAAATTTAAATTTTATTTTTATATTTTTATATACTTATTTATTTACAGTAAATATTAGTTTTTTTTCTTCTAAATGTTATACTTTCAAAAATTGTTGTGTTTTTATGAGATACTTAAATTTGAGATTAAAAAATTGTGAATAATAGTTTTTTTTTATTTTTAATTTATACTTAAAGATTAGTAAACTTTTAGTTATGCTACATGGGTCATTATAATATTAGTTACATAAATTTTATGGAGTGGAGGTCACATACACTCGTTTTCAGCATGTCCAATGGAGGGTGAACCCCAACAAAATAGATTGACTCATATTATCACTCCTATTTAATTTTAACTTTTCATTATTTAAAATTAATAGCTCTTTTTATCTAATTATTAAGATGTGTCTTAACTTAATCAATTTCGTTTTACTATTTAAAATATTTTTAATTTTTTCTAATTTTTTAAAACGAGTCTAGAAAGTTCTTTTAATCAAATTAATGATAAGAACATTATCATGTTAACACGTCCAACATATATATATTTAACTATTTGCTACCATCTTCTTAACTTAAAAAAATCAAATAAATTTGAAAACACATCTTATTAAGAATTAAATATATTTTTAATAACACAAAATTGATTATTGTTTTTTATTTAATTTTTTTAGATATTTATAATAAGTAAATTATTGAAATGACTCTTTATTCGTTTTTTTTAACATGAGATCTCCCGTTTAGATTATATTATAATACTATAACATTTGTATCAACGATGACATCCTAGTCCACACTAGAAGTTTGTTTGTCTATTAAAAAAAGTTGACAAATAACACTACATCATTAAATATAAACCAATTTTAGAAAAAAAAAATGATTAGTTGTTATCTTGACTAAATTAGATACTATTTTATACACTAAAAAATTATTAGTATCTAAATTATTTCTTATCATTGATAAATAGTTGGTATCTAATTAGTTTTTATGATTTTAACTATCAATTGGTTAGATTATAAAGTTGGTAACTAAATAGATATCGAAAACTATTATCAATAATAAAAAATAATTTAGATACTAATAATTTTTTTAATCTATAAAATAATATCTAATTTAGTAAATATAACGATTAATCATTTTTTTTCTCTAAAATTAGTTTTTATTTAATGATTTTATAGTAATGGACTCATTCTAATAATTTCATTATATAAAAAAATATAAACTTTAGATTTAGAATGAAAACTACATTAACAAAAAAATATATACTCTAATAATTTCCTTATTAAAAAAAATATATACTATAATAATTTCCTAAGTAAAAAAAAAATCTTTAGATTTAGAAGCTCTTAGTAAAAAATTTATTAAGTCCAAAATAAGTGATGTATGAGGAATTAAATTTTAAATCATATAATGAGGTAAAAAAAAATGATGTAAGACGTAGCAGTTGGTATAGCAGGAAGGAACGAGATAATGGAAACAACAGACACCGAAAGGATTTGAATTTGATGTTGTTTTTATTGTGGGACGACAATTCTGTTGGTGGCATTATTTGTCATTGATTGTGTTGAAGCAGAGATTGGTTATTTTCAGGTAGCTTAATATCAATTGTATTAATAATGCCAATTGTGTCACCACGTTAGGTATAACTTAAAGTATATGGCTACATCAACCACTAAGTGAAGTCTAAGGTGATAGTTAAAGGGAAGAATTTTGTGACGTAGGAGTGCACCTCAACTAAGTAAAGAATAGCAACAATTCAGAGACATTAAATTAGACTCCAGATTCTCTTTTACTTTTTTCTGCTCAATATACTTTTTTAATATACTTTTAAATATAAATATCAATGTAACTTAAAAGACACAATCTAAAAAACCTATAAGCTTTGCTTCTCATACAAATCATTTTTATTTTTTATTTTGTATATTTTAGTTCTTTATATTGATTTAACACTGTTACTATTTATTGTTGCAAAATGAAGGCAAACTTTAAGTATTTCACCCTGTTACACTATCTAATGTAACTTCCTCCCGAATATTTTTCTCTCTTTCTCTTTTTTTATTTATTTATAATTTTTATTCTTTTATACTTCGTTTATTTTAGAATTGGATTTCACCTAACAATAATTGATGAACCAACAATTAATCTCATCTTATCATATTTTTAAATAGAATACATTTTTATTTATTATAAATATATTTTTCTTTTATAATTTTGTCATCAATTTTAATGAAATCAGTTCAGAAAAGTAATCATTTCAACTTGTTTTATTATATACAGAAATTTTGTTATGTTTAAATACCTTACTTTAAACTCCTAAATTTTGGAATAATCTTGTTGTTTGGTTTTGAAAATTACTTTGACGACAAATATTTCAAGTAAGGAAAGTTATTTATGTTTTTTTTTATATAATTTTAGGATAACTTATTTAGATAAGTTAATCTAGTAATTAAATTATGTGTGCTAAAGTATAAAACTAGTTAAACCGAATTTGATTATAGTTTGGTGAATATAATAATATATATATATATATATATATATATATATATATATATATATATATATATATATATATATATATTTTT
>Ga0123342_1004836_pt1 | contig 20182 bp, 14 predicted proteins | sample Turbeawhitnodule_FD_89960 | JGI IMG/M metagenome (GOLD analysis project Ga0123342, IMG submission 89960) | Root nodule microbial communities of legume samples collected from Mexico - Turtle bean Mexico white nodule | ecosystem: Host-associated > Plants > Roots > Nodule | place: Mexico: Nepantla... | reverse complement strand
CGCCGTATCGTTTCTTTGCAGGTTCTTGAGATAGATCCAGAGGAGGAACGGAAGTGAGAAGCGGCGCGCACGTCGATCTTTTGACGAGGCATCCTCCAGCGCTCCGGTCAACAGGCAGGATCACTAGGGTTTCCTTCCTACCCTAATGGACTTCTCGGAGGCCCATTCTTATAACTTCACCTCTAATTTAGGCTATATAGACCTACTCTACAGAAATTACAAAAAGGGAAACCAACTGATGCTCAGCACTCAAAATATGTGCTCTGCTCCTAGTAATCCTCAGAGGTGTGGTGGGTGTTGAGGTCATGGGTTGGGCTTGGGTAGTAGGCACCCTCTCTCCTTGGTCCTCGTCACATTGTAACTTAATCGGTCCTCGCGGTTCGTACTTTATTGAGAACTCGGATAACTCTATCGATCACGATATCATTCTTTCGTTGGGGTTACGAAGTATCTCGTTTATCAGACAGACAATTTTGACAATAATTTCATGGCTATGGAAATAATTGTTGAAGATGGGTGTTGCCCCTTCAAGATGTGTTTGATGAAGCCAAATGTGTAATTTTCCTTAGTGTTTGCTTTTGCTTTAAGGATGTCTTAGGTATAGATTAGAGGTGTTTAAAGTAGTCTTTTTGCTAGGTAACTCACCTCTTAACCCCTGACCATGTGATAAGAGCAAGCACAAGTTTTATGAAACTGTTTTGCAAAAATATCCTTACTGCATAGAAAATGAATTTGTTCTTCTCTAAATGAATAGATTCTTTTCTTAAATTGATGCCTTGATTAAGTGTTTTTGAAAATCATGTTTTGTGCATCAAGTATCTTAACTAAGTTTTCATTTCATCAAAATGACTGTGTTTCACTTGTTAAAATGTTTTTGTTATCGTTTTGAAAATGAATTTGTTCTTCTGTAAATGAATAGATTCTTTTTAGTCTGGTGTCATGTTTCTTTTAAAAGGCTTTTCACGTTTTTATCCTTGCACCAGGGTGTTTGACTAAGTCTCCTACATATAACAAATTCTCTAACTGCCTTTGAAAATAAATTTGTTCATTTTATTTTCAATATGTTCATTTTATAACAACTTTAATTGTTTTTTGAAAGTTTGTTATAAAATGTTTTCCTATATAAAGAGAGTTTGTCCTGGCTTTCAATGGTTGTTCATATCATTGAGAAAACTAGTTTTACAACAGAGATATAAGAATTTCAAAGGATTAGCACGTGTTCTTGAAAGATTCTCCAAATCTCATAGTGTGCTTGTTCTTGGTTGGTTCTAAGGCTTGGTTAGAGGTGCTATCACTGTGTGAGCAATCTGTTCTACTGGTCTAAGGCAGATTTCTGCATTCTCTATCAAGTGTACTCGTTTCATACTTCAATTCCTTGTAAAGTGTGGTTGTAAACTCTTCTTGATAGGGTTTCTTGAAGAGTTGTGTGTGCTAGAATAGTGTTTTTCAGCAAGGTGTGCCATGTTCTTGTAGGGTTCAAGAACAATGGTTTTTGTAATTGTTTTGAATTGTGGTTTAGTGAATTTCACCTTGGATTAGGTGAAGACTGGATGTAGCTCATTTGAGTGAACCAATATAATTGTTTTGTGTTCATTCTCTCTTAATCTTTGAACTCAATAATCGTTGATCAAACTAATCTGTCAAGAAATAAATCTATTCAATTGTATTTGAATTTGTTCTTTCTGGGCACGTGTATATTGTTCTTGATTTTCTGGAAAACCTTTTGAAGAACTTCTGTATAAATCTATATGTGTTGAAACACCATTGATGTTCTGTGAAGGTTAATACAATTTGTTAAGTGTTTTAAAAAAAACAAGCATTGACATTGCATTCAAAGGTTGTGATTAACTGTTGTAGCTATCTGTGTTAGTTCTGTGAAAATCAATTTGATCTTTGCTTGTAGATCATCTAACTCAATTCTAAAATCAAAAGTCATTCAACTGAGATAAACTCCTTAAAGTACATAAATAGTATAAAAATAAATTTGTTCATTGTTAAATAAATCGATTTATTTTATGTGTACTGTGATAAAATTTGAATCTGTGTGAAAGTTTTAAAAGCTCAATTCACCCGCTTCTGACATACACCTAAGTATATCATCATAGGTTCCTCTGTTGTCGGTATGGCCAAAATTGTAAATGTTGTTAAGGCTCCCTTTATGACTGAAAAGGTCATTTCACACATGTTTTTCCATTCAAACCTTTCGGTTTTCTTCATCCGTTTTAGAATGGGTATGATCTTTTCGACGAGCCTTGGCATGAATCTTGACAATGTTGTTAATCTTCCTACTAGTTTTGGACTTCTTTCAGAATGCTCGGGCTCTGCATTGTTTCCAATGTTTGACACTTGTTGGGATTTGCTTCAATTCCTCGGCTTGTTAGCAAGAAACCCATAAATTTTCCTCTGTCAACTCCAAAAAGGCACTTTTATGGGTTAAACCTCATGTCGAAAGCCCGTAATCTTTCGAAAACCTCAGCCAAGTCGGATGCGTGTTGTTTGATGTTATCTGACTTAACCACCATGTCATCAAAGTACACATCGACTATTTGTCCTATCTGTTCATGGAATACTTAGTTCATTAGTCTCTAGTAGGTGGCCCTAACATTCTTTAGTCAGAAAGTTACAACTTCATAGTAGAAATTAGCTTTGTCGGTTATGAAGGCGATTTTCTCCTTATCGGCCTCATGCATAGGTATTTGATTGTATCGGAATAGACGTCAGGGAAACTCATGACTTTGTGCCATGTTATTCCATCAACTAATCATTCAATACTCAACAAAGGATATGCATCATTTGGACATGCTTTGTTAAGATCTGTGTAGTCAGTAAACATACGTCACTTTCCGTTGTTCTTCATAACCAGATGTTGGGTTGATACGACTGCCTCTAATCAGTTTAAGGATGGCCTTCCTAGAAGGATGTTGTATGATGTCTTGACGTCTACTATAACGTATATCTTATTTTGATGGTTTTGTGTTTTTGGTCTCTTTCTTCGAATTTGGTATATAAATTAAGGTTTTCACTCGTTCTCTCGAAAATCCAATAATTTGTTTGTCATGGGGTATGATGGCTTCTTGGGAGAGTCCCATCTTTCGAAAAGTCTTCTTATAAAGGATGTCCATCGAGCTGCCTTGATCAACTACTGTCTTCATGACCACAAACTTGGCCACTTCAATTATGATGACCATCGGATTATCATGCTCGGGGTCAATTCCACAAAAGTCTTCATCCGAAAAGTACATTGTCAGCATACTTCATTTGTGCCTTCTTTAAACGGCATTGACGGACCTCAAACTCCTCAGATGGCGTTTCCAAGAAGAGTAAGTTATGCCACCTCCTGCAAATCTGCTTGCAACCGTATTGATCATGCCTTTAGGGGTCCAGAACAACCACAATCCCACTCCTTATCATTCTACCTTCTTGCTGGTGACTCTCTTCTATCACAGTATTGGTCATTCCCCGCATCTCGCCTACCTCGATCCTTTCTAACTTTCATGAACAAATGCAAGTGTCTGACTTGTACTATTTCCTCAATCTTATCCTTCGGCGCCAGGCATTCCTAGGTTGTGTGATCGAAGTTATGATGGTATCGACAATGCCTGCTTTGATCCGCATTGCGAGGCATTTGGGTTCTTTTCGGTGTCGATATGAGATCTGCGTTTAGCGCTTCTTCCAAGAACTTGGATTGTTCTAGTGCTAACGGGGTATATTGTGCAAAGTCTATGGGTCACCGGTACTCCCTTTGTCGCCTAGGCGGCCTTGGTGCTCTCTCTATATCTTTCTCAGTCGTGCGACCATAATCCCCTTCGCACCATGTACTTTTGTTCAAAATTCCCGTAACTCCTCAAGCTACATGAACTTTGTTGCCCTCTTCCGTAACTCGTCCATATTACCAGTAGGCTTTTTGCATAGGCTATCATAGAACGGGCCAATTAACCACCTCTCGGCTCAGGAACATAAAAGCATCAACTCGCCATGGCCTTTTACAATGTGGAATGGACATTATAAGACCATTTTCCCTGGGAACCAAACAAAGGAAATTTTTTCTAGTCGAAGTTGATTACTTCACTAAATGGATTGAAGTCAAGCCGTTAGCTCAAATCATCGCCATGTAGGTACAAAATTTCGTATGGAAAAACATCATATGTCGATTCAACATACCCCACTGTGGACTCAAAAACGTTTTTACAAGGTTGGATTTCCTCTATCAAAATCTTCTTCTTTGTAGTCCACGATCTCTCGATTCCTTGGTTTGGCGGGACGTACTTGCAAAGATACTCTAATGCTTAAATTAGTGGTGAATATGTTTAGGTTACAGGTATTGTAGTTAAAGAATCATTATCTTTTACCTTTGGAACCCTCACCTATTTATAGTTTTCTTATAGGTTTTTTTCTTTCATAAGGATTATCTAAGACCCATAAAAACTTAATACTTCCTTAACCTTATTTAAAGAATGATCAATTATTTTAATTATAATTAATATTTATTATAAATTTATCTCAACATAAAAGCAAATCATTCTTTAATAAATCTGATATTATTTATTGAATCAAATGACTGGTATAACGAATAACTTTCATAAGCACTAGAATAACGATTCCATATATATATAATTTATTTATTTAACAAACTCTAATAAATACATCAACAGGATTAAATATCACAGATGTAAAAGTTAGTACATGCAGAGAAAAGTAGCCATCATGTAATAACTCCGCCTCTTCATTATTAGTGAGAGCATTTTTAGAAATATTTTCATTTTCCTTAATCATATAATTCTCTTAAATTAAATATTCAATCTTATTTATAATTTTATTCTTAAAAATATTATTTAATTTAATTTTCTTAATTATGCTGAATTTTAGATGATACATTATATCAAATTAAAGATATTTTTATTTTAAAATAAAAATATTTAAAACAAATTTTTAAAATAAAAATCTTTAAAACAAATTTTTAAAATAAAAATCTTTAAAACAAATTTTTAAAAGAATTACTATAAAATTTAATATATATATATATATATATATATTTATTATAATTAATAATTTATTTAACCTTTTTATTTATCCCTATGAATATTTGTCAACAGTCTTCTCTTATTCATTAAGAACTTTATCTGGTAACTATATTGGATTGGAGTTTATGGGGAATATATAATTTATAGTTAGAAATTTGTTGAAAAATATATTACAATTTGAATTCATCGTAATTAAATATAGATTTCTACTTTTACCCACCCTTCTGTTTACTATTTAATAATAGAAACGTTTTAATTGTTTACATGAAAAAGAAAAGGACATCCTCACAGAATTTTTTTCAACAAAATCCCTCAGAGTTCACACTGAGAGAAGGAGATTGTGAGAACAGGGATCTATCTACTACTGTCAAGAATGTGGCCCCGTTGGAATCTGATTCAAAACATACTCATCAGATCATAAATTCACATGGTATATAATAAACAGATTTTATAATAATTTTCTTAAAAACTATTTAAAAAAAAACTTAGAACCCTTGTCAAAACTCTATTCTTTTAGTCATTCTGTTCATTTATGTACTTTTGCAGCTCAACATCAATATTCTTTCAAGCTCTTCTTTAGGGTTTAAGTTACTATAAACATTCACAAACAATAATGAAAATCTTAAATTTTCAAATTGACACGATTCCGTGAGAAAACATCTTCTATAAACACCTTAAGGTAACCTCAACATCATCGTCCAATTCTGAACTTTTTATAAATTAAATGTAATTTTATATATTAATTATTAAAATTTTATTTATTTTAATAATTACGTTTGTAAAATTTCACCTCTTTATTAAAAGAACCTCAAACCATATTTTAATAAGCCGAAAAGTATTACAACTCTTAAAAGAGTCAAAAGTTAAAAAGTAGTTTAGAATAACAAAATACCTTAAATATAATAATGGACTATAATAACATTATCTCAGTGGTTTTGACATCAAAACACAATTGAGGTCTAATTTGGTCCTTAGTTTCCAGGGCGGAATGACTAATAGACCTTGTGCCTTCTTCGCGCGGGAACGCGGAATTAACGCCTTAACTACCGGTGGGACCCACCCTAATTCCTTAGTGGCACACTTGCGTAAATAACACCAAATCAACGGACCTCATCGTAAACACAGTTACGCCTGTTGTACTATAAGAAACCCAAAAACTCCCTTTAACTGTCTAACTAAACTAAACCCACAAACACTCACTCGCCGCCACCACACTGTCGGCAACGCCCCAAACGTCACTGTTTCCTTCTAACTGCGGCGGCGTGCCACCCACTTCGCTTCACCGCACAATGCAGCTCCACCGTGCCTCGTCTGCGGCGAAAAACCTCGCCTGCTTCAGCTTCGCCTTGAAACTCGTGCTGTTGTACGCCGCCGAGGGACAGCCTCAGCACCGCGGTCCCGACCTACATTGGTACTCCGGAATGGCCACCTGGTACGGCGACCCCGAAGGAGACGGCAGCACGGGTAACTAACCTTCACAAGATCTCTTATTTCCACATCTCACTCGCCGAGTTAACTCAGTGAATACCAATGTAGAAACATAGAGACAAAATTTAGATTGTGTTTTTGGTGTTGAATTCTAATCAGAAGATAATTTAGATTAAATCTTAATTTTAACCAGAAAGTTACAAAATGTAGATAAGAGTACAACAATTTATATAAGATAATACAATTTAGTTTTTTCATCTCTCTCTTAATTGTACAATTTATTGTCCAATCTTGATTTCTCTAGTTTATCGAAGTGTTTCGCTTTCAATGTTGTTCTTAATCAAAATTTAAGTTTCAGTTTGGTAATTTGCAGATACAGATATGCATTACTTGTTTACAGAGAAAAATTTTAGTTCCCACTGGAAAATAGTAAAAAAACATATTTTTTTAACCTCAAATCTATGGCAGTTTTAGGCTCACTTTATCTAAGAGATAAAACTTTTAGAGTTTGGTAAAAGTTTTGTGAAAAAGCTTATAGATTTTGGTTGTGGTATAAGTGTTGTGTTGGGTTAATGATGAGTGAGTAGTGTTGGTGTTGGGTGGAGATTGATTGGGTGAATGATGTGTGAAGGTGGGGCATGTGGGTATGGTTCGATGGTGGATGTGAAGCCGTTCAGGGCGAGAGTGGGAGCAGTGGGGCCCTTGCTGTTCATGAACGGTGAAGGGTGTGGTGCCTGCTACAAGGTAAGGTGTTTGGACAAGAGCATATGTACGAGACGAGCCGTCACAGTCATAATTACCGACGAGTGCCCCGGTTGCCCCTCTGACCAAACACACTTCGATCTCAGTGGTGCTGCCTTTGGCCGCATGGCCATTGCTGGGGAGAACGGTCCTCTCAGAGACCGTGGTCAAATCCCTGTCATTTACCGAAGGTATGCATGCATTATGTTTTAGAAACATTAAATTTGACATGTGAAAAATTTCAGTGATTTACAGCTATATATATACACATATAATACTGTAAGTGTGAACATTGTTCAGTTGATTATATTACTTTATTTGGGGCAGGGGGACCTTCTTATGTGGCATTGACCCTTTGACTATGACTGGGACCGTTTTTCCCTTCTTTTGTTTAGTGTGAAGATTTGACTTTTTGACTGTTTTTCTAGTTTATAGTATTATTAACCCAGCTTCCCTTTAAAGGAAAAAGGGTTACTCTCTGTTTGCACTTCCCTGCTTGTTTGCATATATCAGGATGCTACATTATCTGCATGCATCTGAGTGATGTGCCCTTTTGTTTTTGTGGATTCATTAAGGGAAATGCTCATTTCAAATACCAATTTCTGATTCATGAGGTTTGTCCTCTGGTTGTATTATTTGCAGAACACCGTGTAAATACCCCGGGAGAAAAATTGCTTTTCATGTTAATGAAGGCTCCACGCCATTTTGGCTATCACTTCTGGTTGAGTTTGAGGACGCAGAGGGAGATATTGGCTCCATGCATATACGAGAAGTATGCATCTTTCCTCTCTTCTTGTTACTTATTTTGCCTATTGATATTATATATCCAAAATTATAATAGCTATGTTTGTTTTGCTCCATCCATGTTCTTCATGTATCCCATCCCATATTTATATTTATATGTGGGTGAGGTGTTGAAAGAAAGAGTAAAAAGTAGGAAAACAAAAAAAAAATAATGCACGAGAGAAGAATCTTAAAGTTCTGGTATGAGAGAATCAGATGCTGTTACAGCTAATGGCCTCTAATGTGGTAATGTTGTTAATATATATTTTTATAGCTAGAATGCACACTTGGTTTATTTTTACCAATAATAAAGTGCAACGGGAGGGTAATACATTGATTGCATCTTTGGAACCCTGCTTCTTGAAAAGTGTTGCAGATTGGACCGAAAGTAACTGTCCAAAGGTGAAATAAAGCATTATGGTCATTCACATTTTTTACTGTCCAGTCTCCCTTGTCCAGAGTTTGACAATTCCAAATTTTGGGGACGTGTCTACTTAGCACACGTGCCTCAACACTACCATCTTTTGCACTTTAGGAGTAATAGATTACTGCCAAAGCTTGCAATTGGTGGAACATCTTCTCTCCTATTAAATATATTATCATTGCCTTATTCCTCATATGCATAATGGTGCCCATTGGCAACATCTAATGGTGGTGCTTTTTCTGTATTTTCTGAGCTCAAACCATGTGATATGGGACCGACGTTAACAGTAATATTCCTCATTTCTCCCCACTATACGAATTTAGGAACTAAATTACCAAAACAAATTAAACAATGAAGTCATGATTTGGTCTCTATATGTAAACAAATTCTTAAAAAGAGTGCTTATACTGTACTTCCTTACATGGTAAGTAGGTGGGAAAAGTTAGGCTTATAACTTTATTTTATTTATAATTATTTGGTAACACTGTTGTTGTATTTTGCTATTGCCAGGCAGGGTCTACGGAATGGCTGCAGATGAATCACCTCTGGGGTGCAAATTGGTGCATTATTGGGGGGCCTTTAAGGGGACCATTCTCAGTGAAACTGAGTTCTTCCACTGGTAGAAGTCTCTCTGCTAGAGATGTTATTCCAGGCAGTTGGGTTCCAAAGGCAACTTACACCTCTCGTCTAAATTTCTACCCCTAGTCACAGGCCCTTGGTGCAACTGGTACAAGCACTACCACACCCAAAGGCTTCTTCCCAAAGGGGGAAATTAATGAGTACATTTTAACTAGTTAAAAGTTGGTAATGTCCCATAACTCCAAAGTAGTCTCCATGGGCTTTCAACTCTTTTTTTTCCCTTTGTTTGCTATATATACATTACTTTCTCTTCTTTTTAACCCTTCTCCCCCCTTTTTTTTGTAAGAAAAGTAGCCATTTGGAGTGCACAAGAGCATCCAATGGTTCTTCTCCTTTCTTATTATTTTTTTTTTCAATATTGTTTTTGTATACCTACTTTTGTGGTGTGTTGTAACAGTGGGTAGTAAATGTATGTAATGTGGCCATCTCCAAATTGGAGAGAGAGCGTGTAGTATTTTAATTCCTTATGGGGTTGAATGTGTGTACTGGTTGGTCCCATTGGTCTTTTAATGGATATTTATTATTATGGACACTTGAATGTTATAACTTTCATGTCATTGTCTCGTGATAAACTCTACATTGTGGGTCCTCATCATGGCTAGTTTCGTTGTGAGCTCTCATTGCATTAATTAATTTCCATTTAGACCAAAAGAAAAAGCTCATTCCACTTGGGAAGATCTTTAAAAGACATGTGTTTCCCTACCATGTCTTGTCTTTCATTTCCTACTACGTGAAACTTTTTAAAACTTTGAAGACTTAGGTTGAAGGTATTATGATTTCTCACACAACTCCTACTCATCTTTCCGTTATTCACTACATAAAAGAATGTTACTAACGTACTTTTAACACTTGTTTATTCTATTTATTATAGTAGTCACTTTTATTGGTTGACATTTATTAAAACGTAAATAATATTAGTATTTTTTCTTTGTTTTAGTTAAAAAGTATTGAGACTTAAAGATAACGAATCTAACTTCAGTTAGTTCCATTATGATTGTTTACATTTTAAAGTTTTAATATATATTTTTGGATTTTAATTTATAAATAAATTTATTATTTTAATTAAAATTTATCTTAATTGAGTTTATTAGGTTTAGTTTTGTCTTAACAGTTCTTCTTGTTATTTTTCTTTTTGTTATTTTTGTGTTTTTAGTCATAGTAGACAGTCTTATTAGACGGTCAAGTGGTTACACAAAATAAACGGTCTAAAGAAAGTTTCTACTACTAAGAATGGGTCAAATAACACAAAGCTCAAGTTGTTTTTTTAAATCAAAACGAAAAACAAAATATGAGTTAAAGAATTATAGAATAAAATATAAAGTATCTTAGAAACAAAATTGGAAGCAAATCATATGCGAAGATATGAAGAAACTGAGCTCGCGATTAAATAGGAAACAAAATTTGAGAATTCTAGAATTAGAAACTAAGAAATTGTAAACAAAATGTAAATCATAATATTTTTGCGAGATCCTTAGAGCAGAAAACCCTATAAAAAGATTTAAGTTTCAAGGATAAATGATGGAGCTTCAAAGCTTGACAGTGGCGTTCGAAAAATAGTGTATTAGGATTTTCTTAGTTTTCTTTATTTTCTTCTTTGTAATTCTTTAGTTTTACTTCCACAAGGAAGACTAAACTCCTTTGGGTTGGTTTTCTTGCAATTTCACAATGAATTATGAGGTTTTGTGCGATTAAAATTTTGTTCTTCAAAATCTTATTGTTCTAAATGTATGATATTTTTTTTAGTTTAATTGCTTTTGGGAATTGCTTTTGAACACATGTTGATAATTCAATTATGTATTTGATTAAACTATTGTTTAGTTTTCTAAACAATCTCTTGAATGCATAATTCAAGAGGTAAAAGATTAAAAATCTTATGAGTAGACGTATGGAGATGAGTAAGGTTTTGAATAAATTAGTGGACACATGTTTGATTAATGAGAATCGATTGTCTTTGGCTTATACATGTTTGGTGAATTCAATTATGTTTATATGAGTGAATGAATGATATATTCATCATTTGATGAAGAATGCATTGCTGAAAAGTTTAAGAGTCAACATGTTTTCTTTACTATTATTTATCGTCCAATTTACTTTTTTGCACAATTATTTAAATCTCTTTTTACTTTATTGTTATTGTTAATTTTAGTATTTGCATATAGGTTTTGAACATTGTTTAATTGATTCCACTATTAATTTCATTGAGAGACAACTTCTGGTCACATGGCCTTATCTATATACTATAATATCTTTGGTGTTAGACAATCTAGCACTGCGTTAGACATTCTCTATTGAAATCATTCTAATTTAACTATTAAATGACAATTATCACTTCGTCATTCCAAAGGTCACCTTATAAGTTTAAACCCTTAATGCATGATTCAATGTGATTTTCAATTACCAAAATTAGGAGTATCAAACTAAGTCAACTTGACTTATTGATAAATTGAATCATAATCATAATCTTAACTTGAGTTAAAAACAACTTAATTTAATCTGACTCACTTTTTTGTGAACCAAAATTTTTGGAACCCAATTTCACCAACCATAACTCTCCCAACTTGTTTTGTATATTTATTGTAGTGCAATCTCGACTCAACAGTTTATAACAGGACAATCAATGTGTTCACTTATTTCACTAAACATTAACCACAATTAGAAAGTGATGTTATAGAAATAGTAAGTAAAAATTAAAATGTTAACTTATATAATTGAGTAAACAAATAAATAAATAAGTACTCAATTTGAACAATATTCGAGTCTTACAAAAATTGTTAAGTAACGTAATTAAAAATAGTAAGTAATTATAATGAAAAATTAATAACTTTTTTTTATAAAAGATTATTGTTGGTAATTACAAGTCAATCTACCTCCAAACCAACTCAAACATATTTAACTCAAAGATTAAATGAATCGGGTTCAATTTTTTCCACATTATATATTTTTTTAACCCAACTTGACTTACCTTTGACGAGTCTAGTTGACTCATGGATTTGCATCATTTTGACATTCCTACCAAACAACAATCGAGTATCTAAATATTTATCAATATCAATCTTACAAAATCTACAAATTCAATACTATAATATTGAATGTTAATGAAAAAAATACTAAATTTAAACAATACAATTTAAAGAAATATGTACTTTTAAAAGTAAGTTAAAAATTAAAATAAAAATATTATTAATTATTTTAAGTTGAAAGTTACAAAGTATGGAAATAATAAGAATATCTTACCTATTTTATTAAATAAAAAATTATCCAATTAAATGTAGGCTACTATGTTGTTTTCAAATACGTAATCACGTAAATAATGAAAGTGAACCCAAATTAAAAGAAACAAAAAAAACATAACGTCGCCTGAGAGATTCGAACTCTCGCGGGGAAACCCCATGTACTTAGCAGGCACACGCCTTAACCACTCGGCCAAAGCGACTTCGATGTTTTATAAACTTCCCAAACATTATCTAAAATGATTTCTATAAACGAATATTTTAACTCAAATTTCCAATTATTACAAATTTTAATTCAAATTTACTTTTAACTAAAATTAATTTTAGAAAATCAAAGTACAAGCTCTAATTTGATGATAGTTCGAATGATTTCCATGTACTAAATATACCATTTATATATTAAATTTAGTTAATAGATATAATATTATTGAAGTTGTATTTTTTTTATATAATTTTAATTTTATTATTATTATTTAATCATTATTATTATAAATATATTAATAATAAATTTTTTATTATAATAATTATAATTTTATTAATATTTATTATAATAATTATTAATTTAATATAGCTAATATATAATTTTTTTTAATAATAGAGGTAAAATAAACACAGTATAAGAGGAGATAGAAATTGTTTTCCAACAAATATTATTATAACTCATTGTGTCAAATATAACTAGTAGAAGAGATAAAACATAAGAGAGAAAAAAGTTCAACATACATTATAATATGTTATTTACAGCATATATAGAAGAAGTATAAGCCAGTTTTCTTTTGTATTATATTTTCTGAGACGCATTTGGGATAAACAAGAATTGGTTTCTTTTCTTTTGTATTATTCAGAGATGGATTTGCACATGTTAATGCAAACTTTCGATTTGCTCCATTATTAGCAATTGCATATATGTCAGATCATGTATTCTGTTTCATTTTTTTTTGTTAAAGGAATTTATAGTGATTCTATTATTTTGTGGGGCTTGGCTATATATAAACCAACTGAAGTTATATAGTTTTGTTTGTTCTTACAATTATATTTAGTTGATTGTGTGATGATTGGAATATCACTCCATTCTGATCTTGAGGGATCTTAAGGGGAGAAATGTTAGTTGAAATCATTGTTTTTTTTTACCTTTGCAGATTTGTAGGAGCCACACCATGTTGGTGAAGAAGCTATCATTCACCATGTTGAAAAATCATTCAATACATAATAATTTAAAAAATAACTTGTTAACTCTTTTATCAAGGTGATTTTATATTCCAGAACTTCAGGTTAATTCATTAAAAAAAATTAAACAACAACTAATTTTAAAGAAAAAAATTTAATTATTAAATTAACTAAATTAAATATTATTTTATAAACTAAAAAATATGATATCTAAAATAGTTATTAGTTAAGTTAAAATCTAGAAATATTACTAACTAAAAGTAACTAATTTAAAAATCAACTTAAATATTAATTTATTTTTTATTGATAATAAAATTTATTTTAATATTAATATTTGTTAGTTTATATAATAAAGTCTAATTTAGTTAATATAGTAATTAATTATTTTCGATCTTTAAAATTAATTTATATTTAATAATTTCTCGTAGTAATTTGTTTATAAGTTAGAGATAATTAATACCAATTTGATCAATTTATTTGACAATTTTAACCATAATAACACAAAAGGGAAATATGATAAATACTTATAACAATTTTTATTGTATCGCTAAAACTAAAAAGAAAAGTACCAAAAGAAAGAAACTAGCTAACTTGAGAAACGTTGTAACATTGTGAAAGAAGAAGAAGAAGACAACCTAACATTCAGGATTCCTCTTTTAGAAGGTTTCATACCTTTTTTTTTTCTTCAACAAGATTGATTTTGCCACTCAAGTAGCGTTTGCATAGAAGATAAACTAACCAAACTTTAGATGCTAGAGTTTTGCGATAAAAAGCTGAGGGGCAAAGGGAAAGGTGGTGTAAATCTATATAGGTATTAAGCAAAAGATCATGTTATTACAATAATTATTTGCATTGATTTCTTATCTTATGATTATTTTTTCATAAAACTCAATTGATAAGAGTAAATGTTTCTTATAGCCCTTTTGCTACCACCCCTACGGAGGAGGAAGGTAGAGTTAGTCTTTGTGGTATATAGTCTTAAGGAATAAAGTGTACCTGTGTGGATGTCAGGGTCTGAGTATTGTTGATCCACGTCGATACACAATTGTTATCGTGTTTGTAGTTGTTTAGTTCTTCGAATCTTCCTTCCTTCTCACGTGCATTCGTCCGGTCGGCGAGGGTACCTGCAATTGCACTCCGACACTCAAGTCAATGCTAGTGTTTAGTTAAGTCTCTCTGATCTATAAAAAACGTACCTTTCCCCATTTCAGAAGTTCCTTTTGTAGGTTGACTTGGGTCTTGGCTCGTGTGGGCCAAGTAACCGATTGCTAAAGACATGCATAGTGGTCTTTGGGTCGTGTATGGTGGTTCCCTGATATTAAGGGAGTGCTTCACGAAGTGTCTTTGACTCATTCAACGATAGTTACAACCGCTTACTTACCATGTTTATTTATTTATTTAATGTGCAACTTTCGGTCGTTCGGGGTCGACCGGTACACTTGCCCCCCGGCTCGAGGGCATTGATAGCCGAAGAGTCGTAAAAGGTGGATGAGATTTTCTAGGCAATGCTCGACATTTGGCACCATTAAATGTGCAATAGAGACGTGACGTTTGGCAGAGCCACCATTTAGGTATGCACTGTTTCATCTGATGGTTTTAACAGTGAAGATTTCGTGTCGTTTCGAATGCCGAATGGGCTTAATCGTTGGATTATATTTGATCCAATGGCGTTGGACGATTGGTGGGAAAACTTTTCTCTCACTTCATTGCCTATAAATAGCCTCTCATTTATACGTGGAAGGGTTTACAAGCTTCTTCTACTTTCTGAATCTTGCGCCATTTGCTCCAAGTGCTGAGTCCGTTGCCAATGTCAAGGTTAGTAATGTCTTCTTCCGTAGAGTCCTCTCGTAGTGTAGATTCATCCTTGACTCGCACCGCATCTGGTAGTGCGAGTCAGTCGTCGGACGACCCAAGCTATGATTGGGTTGATCCGTTCGTCCTTTAAATTCCTACTAGAATTAGGACTGCTGATGACTTAAATGAATTCCTTTCTACACATAAAAATTTCCTAGCGTCTGACTGTCCGACCGAGGCATTGGCTGTCAACGTTTGTGGTGTAACCGACCGTGTGTGCCACGGTCGGGAAAATGTACCACATGACTTCTTCTTTGTATATAGCACGTTCTTTTCTCACTTGCATATAACTTTTCCCTTTGACGATTTTACCATGAGAATCCTTCGGATTCTTAACGTCGCACCCACCTAGTTGCATCCAAACTCATGGGCAATTTTACAAGCTTTTTGAGTTGTGTGTCAAATATTTGGTCTAAAGCCTACTCCCGAGTCCTTTCTATACTATTATAACACTCATCCAAGTACTCTTGTAGGTTGACTGTCTTTGTCCAGTCGTCCGGGTAATGTGCGTTTGCTGCGTTTACCACGTCCTATAAAAATTTCAAGGAGTATTACTTTAAGGTTTTTGTTGAGCTGGACAATCGAGACCTTTTTTATAATGCCGATGGAACTACTAAATTTCCATTCCATTGGACTGAGAAACCCACTTCCCTAGATAACCGGTTTTGGCAATTTATCGCCTTTTGATAAAGAAATACTGTTGATTGTGAACCAACTGCCGTGTAGGCTTCCCACCCGAGAATTGGTGGCTCTATATGGGTTGTCCAAGCAATGGGCAAATTTAAATGGTATGAGTTTCTTTGCTGTCGGTCATTCAGCTAATAAGTTGATGTCGCTTAATTGTACACGTGTTTTGTAGGTATCTGAAGATGGACCCCAGTTTGAGCAAATTCATGAAGAGCTTGAAGAGGCAAGCAGACAGCCGCAAGATTTCTACCGTTGTTGGTATCAAGTCCAAATCCCCGACCGTTGCTGCCGAAGAAGTGCCGACCGAGACCGCCATTGTTGCTCCAGTCGTGAGCAAGAAAAGAGGGCGTCCGGCTAAGGTACAGAGGGTGGAGATGGGCACCTCTTCCGGGGGTAGGCCTGTTAGCATGTTGGGGATTGGGGTAAGAGTTGCTCCCACGATGCAATTTGAGCTCTTGCCTGAGGATGAGGGGATACTGGCTGTCGTTCTGACTCTAGATCTTATTGAAGAGATGGTGGAGCTTCAGTGTCGTCCGGCGGTTGTGAGTCGTGCTATTGGCGACGAACTAAAGACGACCGAGTCGGTCGTAATTCCCAAGTTGAGAAATAAACTCGATGACTCGACCACTTCTTTGAAGAAGGTTCTGCAGGCCGTTGATGATTGTCAGAAAGAGAAGGAGAAGGATAATCAATTGGCCAAGGAAGAACAAGAGGCTCGTAAGGCCACACTTGCCACAGTGATGGCCGAACGAGACCTTTTGATGAAAGAAAATGCTGATCTGATGGCTGAGAAGGGATCTCTGAGCGCCGAGATTGAAAAATGCCAAGGTTTTATGCTACGTGTGAGTGAAGAAAGCTTCAACCAGGGCGTTCGTCAGGAAGCTTTCTTCCATGGTGTGCCGGCCGAAGATGCCCGATATGATTCGGGTATGGATGTGGTGGACGGTTAGTTGGTACCCCTTGGAGGCGAAGATGCTGAGGATGCTGATCAAACTATGGAGGACCCAGTGGCGGAGACCCCTCAACCAGACGAAACCATTGAAATTGTTTAAATTTGGAATCACCTGGACCCGGGGTGTGGGCTTTAAACACCTTTATTGTTGCTTTTACTTTAATTGTGTTTGAACAATTGCTTTGACATTCTATCTTTAATATGACTTATGCGTTTCTATTAAGTATAGGTTGCGGACCGAATGGTATGCCTGTTATTATTAACTTATGAGCGAAATTGGTAAATAACATCTAAGTTATAATTTTGACCGAACGCTCGGTTAATTAATAATTTTTATTATCAATTTCTGACCAAAACTTGGTAATTAACGTTTAAGTTATACCTTTGATCGAATGATCGGTTAACTAATAATATTTACTATGAATTTCTGACCAAACCTGGTAAATAACGCTTAAGTTATACTTCTGACCGGGCCACCGGTTAATTAACAATTAATATTATCAATTTCTGACCAACAATAGGTGAATAACGTTTAAGTTATATTTCTGACCGAACTAGCGGTTAATTAATAATTTTTATTATTAATTTTTGACCAAGATTGGTGAATAACGTTTAAGTTATATTTCTGACCGAACTAGCGGTTAATTAATAATTTTTATTATTAATTTCTGACCAAGATTGGTGAATAACGTTTAAGTTATGATTCTGATCGAATGATCGGTTAATTAATTTCTACCCATAATTGGTAAAGCGTTTTGTGGAGATGAGTTTTTAAAGTGCCTCGTTAAAACCTTCTCGACCGAAAACCCTCCTTAGGGATAAAACGACCGAGCGAGGAAAGAGTGCACTATTTTCATTTATCAATTGTAATAGAATTTGAGATGCGTGGCATTCCACATTCTCGGTACAAATTTTCCTGACAAATATTCTAAGTAATACGCTCCTCCGATTGCTGTGTCGGCAATACGAAATGGTCCTTCCCAGTTACTTGAGAATTTGCCACCGTCTTTCCGATACGCATGCGCCAAACTAAATCTTCTTTTTGAAACCTTCGTGGTTTCACCTTTGAGTTATATCTTCTTGTCGCCCGTATCTTGCATGCTTCTTCTCTTATCCTGCATTTTTCCCTTAATTCATTGATGAGGTCGAGGCCGACCAACAAACGCTCTTTGTTTAAGTCTAAATCTAACGTTTGTCGTCGTAATGAGGGCTCGCCTATCTCGACCAGAATCATGGCTTCGGTGTCGTATGTGAGACTGTAAGGTATTTATTGAGTCGTTGTTGTAGGGTACACCGATAGACCCAGAGGACTTCTAAAAGTTCTTCAGTCCAATTACCCTTGGCCGGACCAACTCTCTTTTTAAGCTCGTTGAGGATGACCTTGTTGGCGGCCTCGGCTTGACCGTTGGTTTGCGGATGCTCGACTGAGCTTGTAACATGTTTGATGTGGAGTTTTTCGCAGAATTCTGCTACTCCTCGGTCGGTGAATTGTCGACCGTTATCTGTGATTATGACCTGAGGTAGGCCGAACCTGTAGACAATATTCTTCCACACAAAATTTTGGACATTTCGGGCGGTGATGGCCATCAAGGGTTCAGCTTCGATCCATTTGGTGAAGTAATCAATACCGACCAACAGAAATTTGCATTGCCCTTTGCCAGGTGCGAAGGGTCCAATAATATCCATCCCCCACTTCACGAAGGGTCAGGGAGACATAATGTGGTGTAAATTTTCCGGTTTTTGATGTGATAGAGTGTTGAATTCTTGGCACTTTAAGCACTTTTGGATGTACTCAGTGCAATCTCCTTGCACGGTCGGCCAATAATATCTGGCTCGCAATACTTTGGCAGCCATGGTTCGAGCTCCAAAATGGGTCCCGCACACTTCTTCGTGAAGTTCGGTCATCACGTAAGTGACTTGTTCAGGGTTAAGACATTTGAGGAGTGGACAAGAGTATCCTCTCCTGTATAGATCTTGGTCGATGAGTATGTACCGGGCGGCCTGCTGTTTCATCGTTTTTTCCAGGTGCGGGTCACATACTCCTTCCGTCAAGTATTGCTTGATGGAGGTCATCTAGTTAGGCTGAGTATCGGTCTCCATGAATTCTTCAGCACCAACACTTGGTTTGGTTAGAATCACGTGTATGACCGACCGATGGACTCCTTTCTGTTTGACAGTAGCCAGTCTTGAGAGAGCATCCGCCCGAGTATTATTCTCCCTCCGGACGTGTTGGAACGAAATTTCTTCAAACCTGCTTAAGAGATTTTTTACAAAGTGGAAATACTTCTGAAGCAAAGTCTCCCTTACCTCATATTCTTCTGTGAGTTGTCCAATGACTAGGCGGGAATCGCTCTTACAAATTAGAGTAGTTATTTCTAATTCGATTGCCAGGTGTAGACCGATAATTATTGCTTCATACTCGGCTTGGTTGTTTGAAGTTTTAAATTCAAACTTCATGGCTTGCTCGATAACAATCTCACTGGTCCTTCAAACACAACTCCTGCCTCGCGCGAACGATTGTTCGAAGAGCCATCTACATAACACGTCCATCTGGATGTCTTCTGATGAGAATCAAATAAAGGAGGCTTTTATTAAAGGAAGAGATCATTCACCTTCACATTTGAAGTTCTTCCTTCTAGTCTTCTCAAAATTAAAAGAAGACATAAAATAAAGATGAGGCCCAAGCCCAAAGCCCAAGCCCAAGAAGGCTAAAGCCCAAAAAGCCCAAGTCCATCCATGAGGAGCAAGGCCAAGCATTAAATAAAAGAGCATCTTTTGAATTACTCTTGTATAGTTTTAGGAGGTGTGGATATTAAATAAAGGAGTGTGAAAATGTAAAAGAAAGTCACATTGTCCATGTGACTTAGGAGAGTAGGTGTAGGTGTAGTTTTTAGGAGGTGTCATAGTAGAAAAAGGTCACACCTCCCATGTGACATGTTTTTGGTGGGAATTTCAAATGAGTTTTATTTGAATTTTCCCACCTATTTTTCAGCACCCTCACACTATAAATAGAGGTGTGGGCTCTTGTAAAATTCATAATTGAAATTGGTAATAGAGAAACTCTACTCAATTTGAGAGAGAATTGTGAGAACTTTGTCTTCTCCTACACCTTGTCTTATCTTGAGTGCATTTAGTTCTCTCAAGTGGCGGCACTAGCTCACTTATCTTGGAGCCTTCACCATCCAAGTGGCGTGATCACCAAACCAAATCCTTCATCTCCATAAGTTCTTCTCTTCTTCATCTTTTCATTTCATCT
>Ga0123342_1004835_pt1 | contig 20182 bp, 16 predicted proteins | sample Turbeawhitnodule_FD_89960 | JGI IMG/M metagenome (GOLD analysis project Ga0123342, IMG submission 89960) | Root nodule microbial communities of legume samples collected from Mexico - Turtle bean Mexico white nodule | ecosystem: Host-associated > Plants > Roots > Nodule | place: Mexico: Nepantla... | reverse complement strand
TTAATAACTGGCGACTTCACGAGCCCCCCGACTTCTTTCCCTTCTGCCAACCTGGCGTCTTGTCAACACGCCGATACTGTAGCTTGATGCCACGTCATCACTTCCGACTACCAGGGCGGTACATAATGTAATGCAAAGTTATACATCAAAATCTACCGAAACAAACTCACACACAATTTCAAATCTTCAAGACATTGAATTCATTAAAACTTCTTGATCAATGACGTGCATACTTCGGTAGGAAATACGTATGGATTTTTAAATATGAAACACAACCTATAAAAAGCCTAATAAAATTAGAAAAGGAATATAAGTCTAGAACATCAAATATTTGTTACTACCTGTACAGGCCTGACCTCAGTCATCGACCTAAGAGAGAGACATCAGACATCAGACATCGGTGGATTGATAGCAATGGTGGGCCACGTAAGCTGGGTCCCACAGATTGCATGAGTTAACATGGGTTAACACCTAGATACCAAAAAATACCTAAGTCACGAGAGGATCATGCATGGGGTGTGTATGGTACATTCGGGTACGACACAAGCAAGTGTTCCTTGGAGGCGCTAAGGCCCATTAAGGTTAGGGTTTCTAGGGAAAGACTGCATGCATGGCACGTGAATACTTAGGGCACCCGCAAAATAGGTGATGTCGCAAGTGTTGGTACATGAATAGGTACCTTGGCGGCTACGCTGTTAAGTCTTTGCACTCCTTAAAAGGGAAGTCCTATGCGCTAGATTACGCTAAGATTGTGTGATAGCGGCGCAAGGACATTCTCCCAGGAACCCTAAGCCCACTAAGAGACGTGGGAGCATCGCAGAAGTAACCCTAGTTACAACCTATAAATAGGGTGGTAAGAACCCTAGCAAGGTACGACATTCCTAAGATTGAAAATGCTTATACGCATTACTGTTTCTCTAGCCCTTACTGACTTTAGCGTCAGAGTGCAAACGGCCGCTAGGGCGCTCTTTTGTCTTTGCAGCGAAACGTTCTTCAACCCTAGGAATTTCGATTCACAGGTGGAGAAAGGCGGGCAAGAGACTACTGTTCAAGTCAACCGGCAATCGAGTCAACCGACGAGAACATTTGACGCCCACTATGGGGCCTGATAAAACTAGGTCCCATCCGCAATCGTCTTGAAAGACACCAGCAGCATGAGGAGCACAAGACAAGGATCTTCCGCACCCTCAAGAGAGGACAACGTCTCCATGCAACAACTCATGGAGACCATACGCGCCCTTCAGGAGCCGGTAGCAGCATCCAGAGTCGACCAGGATCGTTTCCAGGTTGATCTGGCCAGATCGCAAGCGAACAATGAAGAGTTGCGCAGAACCAATGAGGAACTACGCAGGAATTTGTAGAACGTACAATGGATGAGCGAGCCCCGTCGTTGCCAGTTAAGGCTCCCCCCATGTCGTTCTCTCAAATAATCATGGACACCATGATACCAGCCACGTCCATGGGGTTGAAGGTCACCTTCACAGGTGTAGAGGACCCAGAGGCGCATATCACAGCGTTCTACACCCAGATGATGCTTTCAGGATGTTCCGATGTCGTGTATTGTAAGCTATTCATGAGTATGCTGGCAGGTGCAGTGTTGGACTGGTTCGTCAGCCTCCCTGACGGACACATTACTTCATTCGACCAATTCTCAATGCTGCTCAGAGAACAGTAAATTGTCAACAGGGCTCCCCCTCCGATCTCTTACGATCTCTTTGACGTAAAGCAATAACAAAGAGGGTCCTTGAAAGAGTTCTTAAACAGGTTTAGAGTACAAGTGTTGAGGCTACACACCAAGGACGAAGCCATGATGGTGCACGCCTTTACCAAAGGAGTGCTACCAGAACCCTTCAGCGACTCGCTGATCAGATGCTGCCCAAAGACGTTTTGCGAGATCAGGCGTCGGGCCATGGCACACATCGTCACAGAGGATCAGGTCACAGAAAAACGCAGTAACGTTGGCCCTGTCTGACCTCGAGGAACAGGTCGTCCTCAGCCCATGAGGGTACTTAAGGCCACAACGGAAACAAAGGCCCCAAGAGCACAGCCGTCGAACGAAGCAAGGAAGCCCCAAACCAGGGGACGCACGAGAGAAAACACTCCACCCAGACACAATTTCCGGGTGGACCTTAAAGAGCTAATTGTCATCCCTGACATGTCCAGCAGACTAAAGCCCCCGCAAAATACTAAAAAGAGGCTATGGCCCAGTAAAACCGCTTGGTGTGAGTTCCACCAAGCTATTTGCCACAACCTACGCAGTTGTCTGGCATTGGGTTTCTAGTTAGATGAACTGGTGAGGGGTGTCTTCTTGAAAGATTACCTGCAAGAGTCGCAAGGGGCTTTGACGAAAGCGGCTCCAGCAAGAGATCAGGGGCACGGGGTGCTCGGGAAATCAACACCATTGCAGGAGGATTCTCTGGAGGAGGGTGTACCGCCTCCCAATGCAAATAGTACGCCAGGGGAGTGATGAAAGTTGAAGCTCAAGGACCAGACATGACGCTCAAGCCCGACCTTGTCTTCACCAAGGCTGACCTGTGGGACGTGGTCCCGCACGATAATGATCTCGTGGTGATCTTAGTGGTGACAACAGGAAGGAAGGTGCACTGTGTCCTAATTAATCAAGGAAGCTCGCCCGATGTGATGTTTTGGTTGAGCTTGAACAAGTTGCAGCTGTCTCCCGACCAGCTGAGGCCTTACGTTGGATGTCTGTACGGCTTCGCAGGAGACCAGGTGGAAGTGCGGGGGCACATAGGGTCGCAGACAACCTTCATTGATGGTGCAGCCTCCCACACTGCCAACATCAGGTACCTTGTCGTTAACGCTCCTTCATCCTACAACATTCTTTTAGACATACCTACTTTGAACATGATTAGAGGAGTGACCTCGTCGAGGCATATTGGCTTCCCTTGAAGGAATAGTGATCACCATGAAGTCTAATCAGAAGAAGGCCAAAAGGTGCTATGAGAACAACCTCAAGACAAAAAGAGGAGTGTGCTCAGTCACCACCCAACCTCCAAGGGAAGAAGAGGTCGCCCGGGAGCAACGACCCAAGCCTGTAGAAGAGGTTCTAGAGAGGGAGATCAGGGTCGACAGTTCTAGGTCACCGACCTGGGAATGGGAATGCGAGGAGACCACCCTCACCAGTTAGAAAACAAGTTGTCTCCCAAGTGGACTAGTCCCTTCCGCGTGACAGGCCCTTGGGAATGAAGCATACAAACTCGAGACTCTAGAAGGTGGAGCAACCCCTCGTACATGGAACACGACCAACCTTAAGTTTTATTTCAGTTAAGATTATTGCATTGTACACAGTTTTAGGGGACACTCTTTTTCCTTCATAAAGGTTTTTTAATAAGGACGCCCAATAAAGATTTCAGTTATTCAATTAAAGAGAAATATTTTAATAGTGCAGTTAACGGACATCTACCTTGGTTTGATACGTCAAGACCGGGAACAATATGGTTCTTAGTGAGCCTCCTTCTTGTGTGAGTTCACCAAGGCTGAGAATAGTATGGTTCAACCATTAAAATCCTCCATTGACTTCATACAACAAGGATGAGGTCAACTATTAAAATCCTCCATTGACTTCATACTGCAAGGATGAGGTCATTTATTAAAATCCTCCCTTGACTTCATATAGCAAGGATGAGGTCAGTTATTGAAATCCTCCCTTGACTTCATACAGCAAGGATGAGGTCAGTTATTAAAATCCTTCCTTGACTTCATATAGCAAGGATGAGTTCACTTATTGAAATCCTCCCTTGACTTTATACAGCGAGGACGAGGTCAGTTAAAGTTAAAATCCTCCTCTACCTTTGTACAAATAGGGCGAGGTCAATAAAACGAACCTCTCCTTTGGTTTGATATGCCAAGATTGAGAATAGTATGGTTCTCCGTGAACCTCCCTCTTGTGTGAGTTCACCAAGGCTGAGAATAGTATGGTTCACCAGAGAAATCCTCCCTTGCCCTGTGCGGTAAGAACGAAGTCAGTAAAATGAGCATTTCCCTCGGGTTAGAAACACCAAGACTGGGAAGAGCATGGTTCTTAGTGAGCCTCCCCCTTGTATGAGAACGCCAAGGTCGAGAAAAAATAGTTGCCAGTTAAAATCCTCCCCTACCTCTATACGGCTAGGGCGAGGTCAGAAAGAAGGATCACTTCCTTGTATTGTGAGGCAAGGCTAGTATGGGTCCTAGTTACATGTCTCCCTTATCCTTATGTGGGAAAGTCGAGTCCAGCTAAGTGCAGACCTCCCTTGCCTTGTAAGGCAAGGTCGAGAACAACTTAGTTTCCAGTTGATCCGATCGGTCATCAGTAGTCGATGACGTCAGCAGCAGATAACCACGTGGACCACTCGCAGGGTGACACGTGGACCAGGTGACAGAGAGATCAGGGAGGTGATCGCCCAGAGCGGTGATCGGTGGTCAGTAACCAAGTGGCCACCGACAGGTCAGGTGGCAGAGAAGTCAAGGGACAAATCACCCAGAACGGTGATCGGTGGTCACACCGAGTGCCCACCGACCGATCAGTTCCCAGATGAACACCTGGGGGCAGAACGCGAGAAGCAAGAGAGCACCGATCAGTCATCGGGGTACATGGTCATCGGGGTCTCATGTTACACGCAGTTAAACTGGGACTGTGGTTCCCAGCGAGAGCGTTACGCATGGACCTCGTGTGATCCTATCTCGGAGAAAGAGGAGTTGCTCGCTGGTAGAGTCGTGCATGAGAGTGGACTGAGGGAGCTAGTAAACCGGTCAGTGATTGGTGACTCCCTCAACCCATTACGTGCATGACACCACGGAGGGGAAATCGTTCACGCAGAGAGCAATGCTTGGTGAGTGTGCCTAGACCAGCCACACCTGGCGTTCTCCTGGGAGTGTGCGATTTACCCAGGCGAAAGAAACGCGTTAAGTTACTCCGCAAGGGAATGACTTAAGCGCACAAAGAGACGCGCTAGAGCCCTCCAGGGGGTGGTACGTGTGTGGTTAGATGTGAGTTGCATGCCTCCACGTGTCACCATCTGAGTGAGGCGCGACCCAGAGAAAGATACACTCCGTGTCGCTAAAGGTACAGACAAGCACAGACACGCACAGACGCTCATGTTTCACTGATTCTGGAGGTACGACTCTGCAGAAAAGCATAACAGAATTCTGACACATGCCAGAAAAGCATAACGGAATTCTGTTAGGCACAGATGCAAAGAGAAGGATAAAAGGGAATCAGAGTGAGACTGAGAAGAGGGATTCTTTTGAACACACACAGTTTTTCTATTGGTGGTTCTGTCGTCTAACTTGATCGTCGGAGTGCAAACGGCCGCTAAAGGCGCCGTCTGTGTGTTTTGCAGGTCACACTTGGAGATCCTAGAGAAGGTTCTGGGGGTGATTTCACAGATAACACAAGTCACGTAGATGGGGTAGTGAGAGCTACGAAGCGATTCCTCCACGCCCGAGTTGTCGGCAGGATCACCAGTAAAGGTCTCCCTTGTCTTGAAAAACGAGGTTGAGAGTGGTGCGGTACCTAGTTAAAGATCTCCCTTGACCTATGAGTCAAGGTCGAGAACGACGTTTCCCTTACCTTCATTTGGCAAAGGTTAGAGCGAAGTGAGAGCTTGGGTAGGCATGGCTCTTACGAAGATCAAAGTCAACAAGTAGTAAAGAAGCGTGCTACCTAAGTCCTTAAGGCCCTAAAGACATTGTTAGACTAAGCAAGTCAGACAAAGCACTTAACAACGAGAAAGGGGCATGTTAAGATACAACAGATTTTATAAACAAGCAAATATATATAGAATTTTTCTGAAATAGTTGGTTAAACAGTTAAGTTACAATAATGAAGGAGCTACTCCTGGGTGTCAACCAGCTGCCCATCGACGATTCTCTTGGTCAGGCCCGTTTGGGAGAGGTCCACCCCAAGTTGCACACAGGCAACCTGAGCCATGGCATGCTCAAACCCGCGACACCATAGGCTTCAGCTGCGTCGCTGATGAGCTTCTTCTTAATCTCACTGAAGAGTTCGTCCTTGCGAACTAACTCCCCCTCTAGTTGGTCAAGACGCACCTCCTGCTGGGTTGCTCTTTCTTCCAGCCTGGCCATCTTGGCCTGCGTCTCCTCAGCCTTCTCCTGCAGCGCAATGACTTCGTTTAGGAGAGGCAGAATCTTTGCATGAGCACTCAGGGCTTCCTGAGACTTCTCGAATAGGAGCCTCTTGGACTCCTTGTCAATTTGGCGAAGATCTGCCAACTCTATATGCAAGGCGGTCTCGCGCTGAGTGAGCTTTTTGATTTGAAGCGCGTCTTGACTTGCCATTTCCCTCAGCTTTAACATCTCAGCCTTCAGTTCTAGAACTTGGGTCGAGGCGCAACTGGATACGATATGAAAGGCCCAAAGACCTCTGGCGGCATGCCCTCGCAGGGGGTCTTCACCCTGGCTCTCAATTTCCCCGTTTTGGAAGGCTTGAAGAACCTCCTGGAGAAAGGTGAGCAACTCAACATCGAAAGGCGCACCAGAGTCACCTTCAGGGGCGCTCTCCCCCCCGCCCTCGCGTAACACCAAGTCACGAGGAGAGGAGGTGCTTGGGGGGTTCTCTCTAAAGACCATAGCTTAGGTTTTTAGTCTTTGTATCCTCTTCTTGTTTTGTACCCTTGAGGTCGGGGTGTGACATCCTCTTTTGCTTACAATGAATGGAATCAGTCGTTTCTTTTGGAAATTTGCACAAGTTATTGCTTTCGGTTGGTCTGTGTGGTGTTAGTTAAAAATGACCAATCTAATTAACCCAATTAGTGTAAGTTGACCCTCTCGGTCGTTTATGTTGAAGATGGATGTGGCTCCTTCAAGTCAATGTGTTTGATGTAGCAAAGTGTGTGTTTTGCTTTGAAGATTGTATTTGTACTTGGGTAGTCTTGGATATAGGTTAGAGTGTATTTAAAGTGAGTTTTTTTGCATCATGACCCTCCTCTTAAACCTTATCAAGGTGATAAGATCAAGCACAATGTTTTCTAAATGTTTTTCCCAAAATATGCTTTACTGCACAGAAAATGAATCTGTTATTTCTCAAGATTCTTTTTTAACTGGTGCCTTGTTTTTTAAAAGTTTTTTGATAACTTTTTAAAAATCTCTCTTTGTCTTTTTGAAAATAAATCTATTCATTATAATTTAAATTTGTTTTTTTATAACATCTTTTTTTAAAAAAATTGAAAATCTGTTATAAATCATTTCCTATATAAAGAGAGTCATAACTCACTAAAACTAGGGTTGAGAAAACGAGTTTGAAACAGAGATTGAAAGTTTTCAGAGAATTTGCACGTGTTCTTGAAAGAGGTTTAAAAAAAAAAAGGTGTGCTTGTTCTTGTTTTGTCCTAAGCTTGGTTGGAAGTGTTGTAACTGGTTTTTGCAATCTATTCTATTGGTCTATTTAGGATTCTGCATTCTCTTTCCAGGTGTATTCATTTCATCATTCTATACTTTGTAATTGTGGTTGTAAGACTCTTCTTGATAGGGTTTCTTGAAGAGTTGGTTGTGCTGAAATAGGGTTTTTCAGCTAGGTATGCCTTGTTCTTGTAGGGTTCAAGAACATTAGGTTGTGTAATTGTCTTGTACTATTTTTTAGTGGATTTCACCTTGGGAAAGGTGAGACTGGATGTTGCTCATTTGAGTGAAACAGTATAATCTTGTGGTGTTCAATCTTCCTTAATCTCTACACTCATTTACTGTTTCATGTGTTAATCTGACAGAAAATAAACTTGTTCAATTAAAATTGAATCTTTTGTTTCTGGGTCTGTTGATACTGTTTTTTATTTCTGGAAAACCAATATGAATATCTTGTTGAAATCTGTGTGTCTAATTTGGTTATAATGTAAGTATATTGTTTTGTGAAAATCAAGTGTATCAATTGGCACGGTTCATTCAAGTGTGAAGTTTAATATTCAAAGATTGTATCTTGACTAAACTCTTTGTTCTTCTTCTGCGCATATTAATGTGAAACGTTGTTTGCTGATCAATTCTCCCAATATCTGAAAATCATATAATTGAAATACTGTTCTGTTAAAGTGAGCAGAAAAATAAATCTGTTATTTCCAAAATAAATCGATTCTTTTACTCTGTTTTGTTAAAAGACCGAATCTGTTTGAAAATTTTAAAAGCTCAATTCACCCCCCCCCCCTCTTGAACTTTGACACTAATAAACCCAACAGTTTTAAAAATTTGATAGTTAATGATTAGAATTGAATTGGCGGTCGGCTGTTGAAGCAATTTAGATAAGTTAAATCACACGTTCGGTTATAGCCGGGATGGACCGATACGCTCAAGTGGGTGTCGGGAAGGAATGCCGGTTAAAACTACATCTTGGCCGAACCATGGGGATGAAGTATTGGGAGGGTATGTCGTTTAAGGCTTCATCCTAGTCAACACTTATGTTTGGGTCTCGGGAGGGTATACCAGTTAAGGCTTCTTCTTGGCCAAACCATGTGGATGAAGTGTCGGGAGGGTATGCCAGTTAAGGCTTCATCCTGAACGACACTTGTGTTTGGGTCTCGGGAGGGTATGTCGGTTAAGGCTCCATCCTAGCCGAACCGTGCCTCTTAGCTTGATTTTATAGTTTGCACTTTCTTTGATGGAAACACCTCGTTAAAACCTCTCTAACCGTTGGTGCTGCCGGGCGAGGAAAGAGTGCGTGAATTTTATTCATTGTTCAGCTGAAATAAAATTTGAGATGCGTGGCATTCCACGTCCTCGGTACAATTTTGACCGATAACCATTCTAGGTAATACGCTTCCCCTTCACCTACTTCTCGAATTCGAAACGGTCCTTCTCAATTTGACGAGAACTTGTCTTCTGACTTCCTAGTGTCGCTTCGCATCCTCCAGACGAGGTCGCCTTTGTGGAAGCTTCTTGGTTGAACCTTCGTGTTGTATCTTCTTACTGCCTGAAGCTTGCACGTGGCTTCGCAAATTATGCTCTTGTCATGAAGCTCGTTGATGAGGCCAAGTTCAACCGCCAGGCTTTCTCGATTCAGGGATAAATCAAACAACTGCCGCCTAATGAACGACTCACCCACTTCTATTGGGATAATGGCTACGGTGCCATACGTGAGGCTGTAGGGCGTCTCTTGTGTCATCGTTTGAGGTGTGCACCGATATGCCCATAGGACCTCGAGCAGTTCCTCTGTCCACCTTCCCTTTGCCACGCCAAGTCTCTTCTTCAACTCGTTCAAGAGGACTTTATTGGCTTCTTTGACTTGACCATTCGTTTAGGGGTGTTCGATCGAACTGGTCACAGATTTGATACCGAGATCATCGTAGAAAGTCTGAAGCCCTCGGTCGATGAATTGTCGTCCGTTATCCGATATGATTGTGTTTGGTACCCTAAACCGACAAACAATGTTCTTCCAAACAAAGTTTTGGACATTTCTAGTCCATATAGAGGTTAGAGGCTCGATCTCTATCCACTTTGTGAAGTAGTCCACCACGACCAGTAGGTGTTTCGTCTAACCTTTGTCGGGTGAGAAAGGATCGATGATATCCATTCCCCATATGGCAAACGGCCAAGGTGATGTCATGTTGTGGAACTCCTTCGGTTTTGAGTGATGTAGCGGGCCAAACTCTTGGCACTTCAAACATTTCTTCACATACTCTGCACAATCACCTTGTATGGTCGGACAGTAATACCCTGCGCTGATAACTTTGGCCGCCATGGTTCTTGTTCCAAAGTGGTTGCCACACGCTCCGTCATGAATCTCTTGTAGCACATATTGTGCTTGCTCTTTGGTGAGGCACTTCATGAGCGGTGTTGAGTGTTGGGCACACTGCAGCCTAATCACTTTCTCGGCGCCCGGTTTGCAGGTTCCATTCTCCAGATATTGGATGATTGGGCTTCGATTTTAGTAATGGCTAGGCATTCAACATCCCCCACGCTTGGTTGCTTCAAATGGATCTGAACAACTGACCAGTGATGGCTTTGTTTTTTTGTGGTTGCGAGGCAAGACAGTGCGTCCGCTCTTTCATTATCCTGTCGGCATATGTGTTCGATAACGACTTTATCGAATTTGGCGATTGAATTGTCGACCGTGTGATAGTACCCTTGGAGTAGGGGCTCCTTAACCTCATTCACCTTTGATCTGGCCGACGACCAGCTGCGAGTCACTCTTGCATATAACCTCGCATGCCCCGAGGTCATGGGTGAGGTTGAGGCTGGCCAAGATGTCTTCGTATTCGGCCTGATTGTTCGTTACCTTAATGGCAAACTATAGGACTTGTTCTACCAGTAGGTCCCCTGGTCCCTCTAGGACGACCTCTGCACCGCAGGTGGTCTTATTGGACGATCCATCCACATACATCGTCCATTCGGTCAAGACATCAGATTGCGGCGCTAGTTCTGTCGAGAAGTCCGCCAAGCACTTGGATTTGATGGCACCTCTCGGTTTATACCGAATGTCGAATTCTAATAGCTCTACCGACCCCCCTATCATTCGCCCTGCAAGGTCGGGTTTAGACAATATTTTATATATAGGGTAGTTAGTCTTTACCGTTATGGCGTGATTTTGGAAGTATGGTCGCATCCTCGTCGAGGTCAAAACCAGTGCTAATGCTACCTTCTCTATCATTTGGTACCTTGTCTCGGTCGCATGGAGCCTGCAAATGACAAAGTACACTGGGCATTCTTCTTTGTTGATGTCTTGTACCAAGGTGGCACTGACCTCCTCTTCTGATACTGCTAGGTATACCACGATCGGCAGATCCTCCCTAGGCTTTTGGATGACGGCCAGTGATGTCAGAAATTCCTTCAACTAGTTGAAAATGTTTTCACATATCTCATTCCAGCTTAACTTTGCTGTTTTTTGAAGCATTTGTGCCTTTGGTCTGATTCGTTTGGCTAACCGAGGAACGAATTTGGACAATGTTGCCAACCGGCCGAGCAGTTGTTGTACCTCCTTCAGGTTCTTCGGACTCCTCATTTCATTTATTGCTTTAAACTTGTTAGGGTTGGCCTCGAATCCCTTGTGGGTCAGCATGAAACCCAGGAATTTGCCCCCCTCGACCCCGAATGCGCACTTCTCAGGGTTGATGCGCATGTTGGTCCTCTTTAGAGCATCAAAGACTTCTTGCAAGTCTTTGATGTGTTGGTCACACAAGTCGGATTTGACCACTATGTCGTCCACGTAGACCTTCACGCTTCTGCTGATCATCCCTTTGAAGATCTTATCCATCAGTCGCTGGTATGTTGCTCCTGCGTTCTTCAGGTCGAACGACATTACCTCACAGAAGTAGGTTGCACCGTCGGTTGTAAAAGCTATTTTCTCCTTGTCCCTAGGATGCATGCTTATCTTGTTGTAGCTAGAATAAACGTACATGAAGCTCAATACCTTGTGCCCGGCTACCCCATCAACGAGTCGGTCAATGTTTGCAGGGGGTAGGAGTCCTTCGGGAACGCTTTGCTTAAGTCTTTGTACTCCACGCACATCCAACAATTGCAGGAAAATTGAGTAGCGGGAACTTTAGAGGTAACCCAAGTCCAAACATTCATGAACTTGGTGACCATGACGACATTGGCCAACCAGGTTGTATACCGGGCTTCTCAGAAGAACCCGACTTTTAGGAGCTTCTCGGCCTCTGCTCTGGCCACAAGCCTTTTCTCTTCTCCATGATTTCTCTTCTTCTACGCAACTCGACGCGCCTCTTTGTAGATTGAGAGTATGTGGGTTATGACCTCAGGGTTTACGCTAAGCACCTCGGCGGCCGTCCAGGAGAAAAGATCAATATTTTTCTTCAAAGCCTGATGTATGAGCTCGTCATCAGCAGCTGCCATTGTTGTGTCGATACTCATGTATCGTTCTTCGTTGATGAGCGGGACATGACACAACTCTTCCTTCGCTTAAAGCCTTGGTTTGACATTTCGCGAGTCAAGGTCAATCATGGCGACTGCTTGCTCAGCTGGCTGCACATCTCTTCGGGGAGACCTTTCTCGTCCAAGCATCTTACGCCTAGGTGATTGACTGCCAACGATCTTCTGGCGAGTGGGTTCCACTCGTAGTGTCTTTGCATAGCACTCCCTTGCAATCTTCTGATCCACCTGAATCGTGAAGATGTCGCCCGACAGAGATGGGAACTTCATCGCGAGATGTTGGGTGGACACGATCGCTCCAAGCTTGTTGAGAGACGATCGTCCGAGCATAATGTTGTATGAGGTGTTGGCATCAATAACCAAGTACTTGATCTTTAGGGTTTTACTCGCCTTATTTAGGCCGAAGGTGGTGTCCAACTTGATGTACTCTGTCGTACCTACTCGCTCCCCCAAGAAGCCAACCACGTGGTCGTCGTAGGGTGTCATTTCCTCTATTGGAATCCTCTTAGCTTTGAAGGTTTTCCAGTAGAGGATGTCGACCAAGCTCCCCTGGTCTACCAGGGTCTTCATGATGGTGAAATTGTCGATGTCGATCGATATCACCATCGGGTCATCCTGGGAGGAGTCTACCCCTTTGAAGTCTTCATCTATGAATGTGATAGGTGGCATCCTTGGCCGAACGAAAACAAAGTTAACTTGGTGTACCGCCCGTAGATGCTTCTTCCTGACGTTGTTTGAACTGCCTCCTCCAGGAAATCCACCAGCTATGGTATTTATGACTTCTCGCCCCTCCTTCGGTCATCCTTTGGAGGGTCGTTCCTCCTCGTGCATCGTTCCTGTCATCGATCATCCTCCCTTGCCCTTGGATGTATGTGATCCCTCTTCCTTGACGTTTCTTCCCGACATGGGGAACGCCTCGTGGCGCGACTGCCTTGTACAAATCGACGCAAGTGTCCAGCCTGTATCAGTTCTTCTATCTTTTCTTTTAAGGCCTGGCACTCTTCGGTCGAATGACCGGTATTCTGGTGGTACCGACACTACTTGCTACGGTCGGTATTATCGGGACTCAGGGCCCTTATAGGAGGTGGCATCAGTTCTGTGCTAAGGGCTTCTTGTAGAATCTTCCCTCGATCGGCGTTGAGGGGTGTGTATCGTGAGAATCGAGGACCACAATTGTCCCGCCTGCGGTCTCCCCGTCCAGACCCGGACTTCCCTTCCCACTCTTTGTCATCCTTCTTCTCACCACCCGCTTCAGCCTGAGCCTGGTTTCTAAACTCGTGCAACTCCTCTAGCTGCATGAACTTAGTGAATCGGGACTTAAGTTCGTCCAAGCTTGCAGCAGATTTCATGCACAAGCTATCTGCGAAAGGACCCAGTCGGAGGGCTGTGAGCATGTGGTGCATCGTCACATCAGGACTGAGATTTCGAATGCTCATGGTGACCTTCCCAAACCGGTCGATGAACTTCCTTAATGATTCCCCCTTCTCTTGGTGGATGCTGACTAAGGGGATGAACATTAGGTGATGGGACCGACTGGTAGCGAACTGGATGTCGAACTTGGCCACCAGCGTCTCGAAACTATCAACAGAGTTAGGAGGGAGCTTCATGAACCAGCTTAAAGCGCCTTCTTTCAGAGAAGTGGCGAAGACTCGACATAGGACCACTTCATCGGTGGTATACAGACTCATGTGGGTTGTACACGCGTCCATCTGCTCATTAGGGTTGGTTGTTCCATCGTAATGGTCCCTGTTGAACCCCTTCCACTTCTCCGGCAAGGGAGCTTCCATGATGAAATCAATGAAAGTGTGGCGACGACTGGTCATCACAGTCCCGGTCGTGTTCAACGACTTATTGGGGTGGGATTCACCATCCATTTCCAATGTGAGGACCTTATTACCGGCAACGGCGGCGAAGGACCTACCGACCTGATTGGTCAGGACAAGCTTCTTCATTTTCTGATTCTCCTTTCTGAGGTTCCTGATCTCATCTTCATTCCTCCTAGTAGCTTCCTCGTGCACCATCTTCATCTCAGCTAACTCTTTCTACAAAGCCATCAGCATTGTCGCCTGGTCTGCCTCCGACATCCTCTCACTTTCCATGCTTCGAGTTGATACCATCTACTGTTGCTTTTTCACACTTATCCTCGCGGCCCCATGGTGGGCGCCAATTGTTCTCGAACGGGTGTTGGGACCTAGAGAACGATTGCCTTGCTCTTCCACTCGGTCGGTCGTTGTCACTCTTTGCTTTCTGTTTCGCCTTCCTCATCTCGATCATCTGGTCTCACAGGCTGGGATGGTACCTGCAGAAGGCACTCCGACGATCAAGTCAGTCAGGGTGTCGGCACTCGGTTGTCAGAGTACTTGGAATCTGTGTTATTTATATTACCTTAATGGGCCTTCGTTGGTGGGCCGAATTAGGAGATTGGTTCATGATTAGGGTTGTGCTAAACAACTATTAATTATGGATTAACTATGCTGACTTGGTCAACTCATGACTCGTCGCCATGGATCGATCGGTCATGTGTCATCACATGACCTTCCTATCGTGGTCGAGTGGTCGAGTTCCCGATTGACTCATTGAGTGGTTCGGTCGTGCCAGTACAATACTCTTATCTGATTATGAATGGTTTTAGATAAAAGCTTTGCCTAGACTAATTTGAATAATAGTGAGTTTAGCTGAAAAGCAAAAAGGGATCAGATACCGATGTTTTTAGCATATTTGTTAATCTTTAATACAAACTTTTAATGTGAAACCACAATTCTAATGAGAATAATACCAAGAACACTTAACTACCACAATTCTAATACAAACTTTTGGTGTGGTTAGTTTTATTCTTCTTATTTCTGTAATTGGTTTGAATATGCTTTGCTTTAGTTTGTGAAACCTTGGTCGCAGATTATATGGTGATTGAAATTGGGTTTGTAAATTTTATCCTTTCAAACATGGGATGGATGGTGAAGGAACCACTCATTAAAATAACCAACTTTGGTCGCTTTTCCAATTTTTATAGGTTAGTTTGGATCCTTGATTTGAGTAGGCATGAATTTCTAATTACAATGAAGACACGTAATTTTTAATCAATATATTATAAGTCTTAATAATTTGATTCTGCTTTAACAATTAACCATATTCATAAATGTTAAACTTCTTTGTAATACAAATTTTGGAAATTATTCAAGAACACATTTTTTCTTGCTAAGCTTGGTTGTTTAGGAAGAAGAAGGAAGCACTAACATGGTGTACTTGCCATAAAAAGTGATCAACTACCAATATATGTTTCATAGACAAAGTTATGTGAAATGTTTACATGACTCAACAATTTTCTTACTATGAGAGACAAGATATATCAAAATATGTCATTATTATAACAAAAGCATACTACATTTACAACATGCACATTTAATTTGTTATTCCTCAACTTAAGTAACCATATTTAAGATCACGAATTTATTATTCCTCTATTTAAGTCACTATATTTAAGATCACATAGTGATTATCTTTCTACAACGTTAAATAATATATTCAAATTATTTTAAAAACATAAATGTTATAGTAACAAATATAAATTAAATTTTAATTATTTATTTGTTCACTTCTACAAAATCATTACCATTTATCTAAACTTATATTCTATAAACCTTTTGTCTTGTTTTTCTAGCTTTTTGGAGCTATTATACATCTATAATACTTTGGTACATCTAAACCAATTTTATCCTATTAAATATCTAAACCGATTCTATATTATTAAAATTTGATTTGGAGTAAGTTTCTTTATTACTCTAAATTTTTTCTATCTTTTATTTTTAAGGTCTATTTATGAGAGTATCTTATGTTTTACAAGTTCAATAAACTAAGAATGTTATTTTCTTAGTTGGTTTGATTCCTTATCAACATTTTGTTTGGTTAGGTGACGTAACTTAAAACTTAGGATTTAGGGTTTAGGATTTTTAAAACTTTTGAGATAATTTCAGTTCTTCTTTGATTTAGAGATGATGTTACTTGGGAAGCAAACAATGGTTAGGTAAAGGGACCTAAATTAAGAGTATGAGATTGTTTAAGTTAATTAATGTATTATTGATTTTTTTTTTTTACTTAGTGATTGAATGATGAAGTTTGATTTGGAATTGTAGTGTAATTGGTATGATTTGGGTGTTGTAAAACCATATTTTGATTAATAGATTGAACTAGAATTGTAATTATAAAAATAGGTTAAAATTCATGTCTAGAACATGTTGGAATGTGTAGAAGAAGTTGAATTGGGTTGGGAAAGTTGGTTTTACTATTTGAATAATCTTATTGTTAATATATATATATATATATATATATATATATATATTTATATTGTTTTAGCATTGTTTTTTATTGCTTGAGCAACGCTCAAGTGCTAACATTTATTGCAGGTATGAAACATTATTACTTAAGTGTTATGTGATCCCAAATCAAGAAAGATCAATGTTATAATAAGATGAAGTTAATACAAGAATTGGAGAAAGGAGAAATCAAGAAGAATAAAAGACAATATCAAGATTATAGAGGAAGATTATAATAGAAAAGATATTAGAAGAAAATATAAAAAAAAAATCTTTAAATATTTCCTCTAATTTTCTTGTAAATAAAAATAAAGAAAATATATTTTCTTCCTTTAAAATAGAATTTTAAGACACTTAAGTTTGGTCATAAGGCTAGTTTTGGTTGACAAATTATGATTACTAACCAAACAAGTTTTAAACTCTTCATATTATATATGGACTTTGTTTGAAAAGGTATATACACCAACCAAACAAGTCTTAAGTTTTTCCTAGTCCTTAGCTAATCTATATAAACACGAGGCCTCTAATTTGTAACATAACCCATGAATGGAATTGAAGATCAAAGAGAAATTTTCTATTTTTGTGAGTTGTCTATTATATGTATGTGCCTCTTTTCATGAATTTTATTTTGAATTTTCCAAATTCAAGTGGTGATTTTCCTTTGCACTTAGCTTTCTCTTGATAAAGTGACATGTTTTCATCTAATTTCTCTTCCATCTTTTGTATTTAATTGTGCTTGAGTTCTTTGAGTTCTAAGTTCCAAATTCCTTAACCGGGAGTTATCCAAGTCATCCAATGAGATTCGAGCAAATTTGACGGTTATAATGCTTGTACATGAATTACATGGATTAATGTTCAATGAAACCCAATTTAACCAATTAGTTTTGTTCTTTTTTCTTGTGTAATTGTTTTTGACCAATTGGTTCAGTTTTTTTTATCAGCAATAATAAATAAATAAAACCACTTCAGGGGTGATTCAACCCTTATATATAACAAAACACTGTAGCACACCTCTCCAAAACACCCACTCCCAAACGAGGAAAAGAGCCTCCACCTAGCAGAAAACAATCTAAAAACAACCAAAGCCACAAAAGGGGAAAACAAGATAAACCAACAAATAAACAAACTAAAAGCCTCTTAAGGAATATCCAACCCAAACTCACAAACAACCATCACTCAACCCACACATGAAAACCAACCAAAGAAAACAATAATCGAACAGCTTATAACAATTTTAGACAATACATTGGGGCCAAACACCAATCAGAAAAGGAAAATTGAGTAGCGGGAACTTTAGAGGTAACCCAAGTCCAAACATTCAGTTGGGCTAAAGAGAAGATTTCAAGGTGATCCACCACTCCACCGTTGAAAATAATCTTATTCCTATGATTCCGGATCTCCCTTACCACAACAATCCACACGCTTCCCAAAACAGAGTTGACAGAAACAGATGCCTCATAAAGAGAACAAAATAAAATTTGAGAAGGGGTCAATGGGAGCAACCGACACCAAACCTAACCACGAGAGACACTGGTTCCAAACTAACCAGGAAGTTTTGAAACCGAAGAACAAATGATTCGTAGATTCCTCTTGTACCCCACACAAACAACAAATAATATTGTGTAGCAATCTTGTTTTGCAACACCCTCCAGGTCAAAACCTGAGCAACAGGGAGAACCTTACAATTCCAAAACAAATTATAAAAATACGAAAACTCCCCTTTGCTTTCAACCCTCCAATGACTATAAGGGGATTTCATTGAAAAATCAGGGGGCACATTACCTTTCCAAGACCACCAGTCCTTAGAACCCAGAACAAGACCCAACCCAAAAACCTCCTCATACAGCTAACAGACCTGGGTCTTCTCCCACTCAAACAAACTTCTTTGCCAAACTAGAGTCTACTTCCACACATCGTTAGCCCAATTCCCGCAATCCTCCAGCAAAGACTCTTTATTTATGCTCAGAGAAAAGAGTCTCGGATATTTACCTTTCAAAGCAACATTACCCACCCAAATGTCTTCCCATTACCTAATTCCCACTTAACACGGTCTTCAAACTTGTCACCCCATTCCTTCGACGCCCACACCTTTTTCAAATCTTTCCACCAAAGGGACCCGAACCTGTTTAGATTGGACACTTTCAAACTTCTCCAGCCTCCATACTTGGACTCTAAAACCTCCTTCCACAAACTGTCCTTGGAAGAGCCCATCCTCCAAATCCATTTTCCCAATAGTGCTACATTAAAGAGCTTAATATTAATAACCCCAAGACCTTCAGCATCACGTGATTCACACACCTTTTCCCAAGAGGCCCACACAATCTTTCTCCTTTCGGACCCCCAACCCCACCGGAAGTCCCTTTGCAATTTCACAATCTTCTTCACCACAACAGAAGGAATTTTAAACATAGAAAGGTAAAATTATTCACAAGCACTGACACCGAAGCAAACTCCAGGCAAGATTTAATCCAAACAATCCATTGTTCACAAAACCCTAATCTACCAAGCATATAATATATGAACTCCCACCTCACAGAGTCATTTGCCTTCTCGTAATCCACCTTGAAGAAAACACAACTTTTCATTTTCCTTTTTGACTCGTCTAACACCTCATTGGCCACAAGGACACTATCCAAGATTCCCCTTCCCTCAAGAAAAGAAGATTGCCTTAGATCGATGACTTTGTTAATCACCTTTTTAAGCCTTAACGAAAGCATCTTCGTGATGATTTTATACAAGCACCCGACCAGAGAAATAGGCCTGAAATCACTGAGTTGTTGTGGGTTCTCAAACTTAGGGACAAAACACACAAATCAGGTGTTCGTCCCCTTAGGCCATGTATCAGACCTAGCGAAATCATTCACAGCCTAAAGAATATCATCCTTTAAAAAATCCCAACAAAATTTTATAAAACCAAAATTAAAACCATCCGGCCCAAGGCTTTTGGAACTATCACAACTCCAAATAGCTAACTTGAATTCCTTTTCGAAGAAAGGCTTAACCAACATTTCGTTATCAGCATCAGAAACAAAATTAAAGGGTACATTGTCCAACTTGACTTGAGGACAATCACCACTTTCAAACCTAATCATAAATAATTCTCTTACCTTGTCTTTAACCAACTCCTTATCTTCACACCAATACCCGTTAATAAAAAACCCATTAAGTCCATTCCTCATCCTCCTCCATTTGACGACCGAATGAAAGTACTTTGAATTAAGATCCTCATCTTTCAGCCAGTTAATACGAGCTTTCTACCAACTAAGACCTCATTTCCTCTCTTCCCTCCTCATCTAAGCCACCAGTATCGTTGCACTCATCCAACTCCTGAATTATCTTTTGTAATAACTCCCCTACCTGATTAACATTGCCAAAAACTTCTCTATTCCAAATTTTTAAATCGGATTTTAACTTCTTCAATTTTTGGTTTAGTGTTCTTCTTCAAAATATTATGAGTTCTTGGTTAACCAATGAATATAAGTCATGTTTGATTATCCTACATTTTCTTCAAGATATTATGAGTTCTTGGTTAACCAATGAATATAAGTCAATGTCCATCTAACCACTCAAAGAGTCTAATATTTATGAAGAATCCAAAACTAATCTGCTTAAAGTCTCATGACTGTCACATCCTAGTGTAGTAATTATAGTTGGTGGCTAGTTTTGGAGAAAAGGTCGATTGATAGGGAGACCCTTCTGGGGAAGGCTGAACAAGATCGGGACAAGGTCATCAAAGAACTGGGCGAAACAGTTGCCGAGCTTGCCCAAGTCCGCGAAGAGAACATTGGGTTCAAGAAGAAGGTCGACGAGCTCGAGCTTGAAATTACCCAGGTTCGCGAAGAGAACAGTGGGTTCAAGACGAAGATCGACGAGCTTCAGCTTGAAGCTGCCCAAATTCTTACCTCCGGCTTCGGAGCAGCTTTGGAGCAGTTCGCCTGTAAATTTCCCGATCTTGACCTTTCAGAGTTTTCGGTGTACAATGAAGTGGTGGATGGCAAGATCATGCCACCGACTTAACTGTTGCTCCCATCTGCCACTTCAACTTT
>Ga0123342_1004834_pt1 | contig 20184 bp, 10 predicted proteins | sample Turbeawhitnodule_FD_89960 | JGI IMG/M metagenome (GOLD analysis project Ga0123342, IMG submission 89960) | Root nodule microbial communities of legume samples collected from Mexico - Turtle bean Mexico white nodule | ecosystem: Host-associated > Plants > Roots > Nodule | place: Mexico: Nepantla... | reverse complement strand
TGATGGTTTCATTACATCAATTTTATCACGCACAGATCCATATAGTGTTGATGATCTTGAAGCCTTGCTACTTGCTCAAGAAGAGCGTTTTGAAAAGCACAAAACGCAATCGTCTCTTCTCCAAGCCAATACTGTTTCGGGAAATATCAATGTTACAAACCCTACAAATTCTCGTTCTCGGTTTAACCCTAATTCTTCTCGTGGTGGCCGTATGCCTTCAAGAAACCATGGTTCTTCTCTATGTTGTTTTATTATTAAATATATTTTGACCAACAAAAACTAATAATAAATCTTATAAATTTTGAAAATCCGTCCATTTGGTAGAAAGTTTATTAAATTAAAAATGATTTTTTTATACTAACAAATAACAGTTACAAAAAATAAAATATATATGTTTTTGAATATTTTTCTCTTATTGTGATTATTCTGTTGGAGAACTTTAATTTAGTTGTTTCTAAATTATTGGATAGAAGGCAAGCAGGATAAGTATGAGTCTCTCAAAGACAATAATTTTATATGTTTATAATTTGTATATTAGTCTGTATATATTCAAAAAATGAGTAGAATAAAAGAGTTTTTAGTCTTATTGGCTTATGTCTGAGGCTAGGGGCTCTAGCGTTATGAGTCGAATCTAATGTTAAGATATATGTAGGTTGATTGGAGATCGTCAGAGTAAACTTGGTTTTTAACCTCATTAACTTATGTCTGAGGTTAGGGGGTTGTAGCGTCATGGACCGAGTCCGATATTGCGTATAAATCGTCTACTGATATTCATATTTAAGGACATTAATGTCGTATCGACATAAATCAAGGGATTTCGAATAATCAGCCTTAAATAGAAGACAACATTTATTATTGAATTAAGTTAATAATAAGAGACCATATACAAAAAGAAGGGAAAGAATACTACTCTCTATAAGAGAAAGAAAAAAACTTATAAGACACACAACAACATGGAACAACATGAAGAGTTTTCAACTCATATTTTATACTACACTCATTATATTTTATACTCACTTGAGATCACCAATACTCATGTTTTGAACACTAATATTTTAAAAACCTAATAGTAATCAAATCAAGATTTTGTTTTTAGAAAAGGTTACTAATTGATCTCTAGTTGACCATTAAGGAAGAGTATGATAAGATAAAAATAAAACAAAAATAGATCGAAAAAATTAGATTAAAATATTACTCACATTATTTATTATTTATTATGAATCAAGATAAATTTTTATTTATTTTATAATTAAATATGAGAATCATAAATTATAAAATTCGTGTACATTAGAATTTAAAATATTGCAAATAAAGCCGAGAAATCCAGAGTAATGTTAGTGTTAACAAATCATGATCCAATCTAGAAATATTTGCCAATCCCTATTTCTCTTACCAAGCAACTATTGGTAAAAAGAGAGAGTTGTAAACTTGAAGAAAGCTAATGTTTTTACATATTTATTGATATTTTGAATCCATTTTAATTATTTTATTTTAAATTTCATCTCCATTTGACTTAGAATTTTAGATATGGATATAATATACCAAATTAAAAAATATCTTATAATTCTTTTGAAAATAAAGCCGTTTTGAAATTGTTGTTAAATTAGTCAATCTTAATTTAGGTTTGATTTTCAAAATTTGAATTCCAACACAATTTATCCATTACTATAACGTATCTTAATTTTAATTATATTTCTATATTTTTTTTCTAAGTTTTAAAAGTCTTGTCTTGATATTTGCGTGTTATTTCTTGGGGAATTCTTTGTATTTTTTTTCCAATTTTCTCATATAAAGTCTTGTCTTTTCATTTTTCTTAGCAATAATAGAATGAAAAATTTGACTTATTCAAAAATATTCAGTATTATTGGAGCATTTTTGTCCGTTCACTACTTTATTGTTTGATAGAATCTTATCGTCCGGAACAATAATTAAATGGTGCATAAAATTCAACTGTGTAAGGGACCTATTTGGATTAGAAAGTACTCATACTTTGTTCAACTAAGTCACGTACTTTGTTTCCTTCTATCTTTTTTCACGATGACAGAACAGTAGGGATCATCAGTGTTTTGATCTGTAAATTTAAAAAGAATGTGAAGATGGAAAAATGAGTGAGAGATCATTTGTTTCTTCTCTCTCAATAGTATAGAAAGTCAGCAAGAAATATTTTTGAAATTTGGAATCAGAGTTATTAATACTCCGAATCAACAATCGATTATGTTTTTTTTAGTGGATAATCAATTATAAATAGGTAAAATTATGAAAGATAATCAATTATATTTTGCCGAGTTTCTTAAAGAGAGTTGTCTCAGTCCTAGGTAATCTCTACTTACCCATATGTGTTGGTTTCAGGTACAGATATCCATTTGTTGAAGGTCGTTCGAGCTTTTTCTAGGAGTATGATATGAATTACTTTGGTGTTGAGTGTCTGGTACTCAAATTTTAGCTCGAGACATTTTCTCTACCTCTTCTTACCCTTAAAAAGCAAGGGCACCATGCGTCCTTGAACTAGTAAACATCTTTCGATTAACCTAGCTTCCTCCGTCTCTTGAGACCAACAAAGGATAGTACAGAAATATTCATCTGTTGTCCATCGATTATGCCTTTAGACCTGATTTTAGACCTTGACTCATCTCTTTAAATTGATAATTGATTATGAATGAAAAAGAATGAAAGAGAATATAGAAGATAATCGATTTTTGTTCTGTTGTGCGTGCCATTTTGAGGAACTCTTCCTTCTTCATCCTGTCATCCGTGGTTTGCTTCCTACATCTTTCTTTACTCTTTTTTAATTATATCCTCTTTTTTCCAGCACAACCAATCCAAAATAGTTAGATAAATATCAAATAAACGAGACAATCTTTTAATAATAATAATAATAATTTTAGATGGACTGAGATATTATGTGAATAGTTTTATTGGTCTAGGAAATTATATCTTTAATTGGGAAAAAGGGATCAATAATAATAAATAGAGAAAGGAAACAAAATGAGGATAAGGAATAGTGGTATTAATTCACTACTAAAATTAACATTACAATTAACTTTATGTAATATAATATGTAATGATACTTTTTTTTAACATGTTAATGTAGTTTTTATGAATACATTAAATTGTATTTTTTAATATAATAGATAATTAAATTTCATAATATTATTAATTTATATATCATAATATTTTTAAATTTTAAAGATGCACAAAAAATTTCTTAGCCAAATTTTAAATACTGATTTACTTTTAAAATGTATTAATTTTTTAATATTAAAATTATATAAATACATTAATTTAACTAACAAAATTATTTTAAATTAATAAATAAAAAATTATATAATTATAATTATATTTAAATTTAAATTTTAAAATTTATTTATTTATTTATTTTAATTCTACATTGTTTTATTCTTTTATTTATAATTAAAATTTTAAATTATTTTATTAACTAAAATATACACAAAATTAATTATTATTTATTTCTTTTTTTATAAAAAATGTAAACTTGTAATCTTATAATTTATACAATTAAAAATAATTCAAAATATCCTTACAACTATCACATCACTCACATATTTTAATAAACTTTCCTCACCCATCTAATGTAAGATACTCTAATCCAAATAATGTAAACTTTCTTCACACTTTTTTTTATCAAATATTTACATTTATACTCTCTTATACCCTCAACTTTTTACTTCTCAAATCAAATAAAACATATGTACCTTTTAATAAATGTTCATTGACGAATGTGAGCTTAAAATTATAACACATAGTTTTCTTATGCTTTCATATTATATTAATTTAGAATCTAAATAATTGGTAGTTAAAATTTTGGTAGCTAATTAGATACCAATTTAGAAACTATTCAACAATAATAAAAACTAATTTAGAAACTAACAAATTTGTTAGTTTCTAAAATGATGTCTAATTTAATAACTATAGCAACTAATTATTTTTTTCTCTAAAATTAAGTTTTTTGTAGTGATTAATTTGTATGAGAATTTATCTTTTAAAAACTTAATAGTAATCAATTTGATAAAGATTGAGAAAAAAAAAAACATGGTTCTGTCTTTGCAAAAATCGTTAGTTGACCATCATGATAAACTTTTACAACACAAAACTTACTATAAAATAGATTAAGAAAATAAGATTGAAAAAACTATTTAAGTTATTCAAAATAAATCTCTATTTCTATTATAATTAAATATGGGAATTATATATATACTCAGAAATTCAGAGTAATGTTGGTGTCAATAAATCATAACCCAATCCTTGAAGAAAACTTATATTTTTACATTTTTATTGATATTTTGAATTCAATTTAATTATTATATTTTAAATTTCATCTTCATTTGACTTAGATTTTTAGATATGGATATAATATTACCAAATTCAAAAGTATCTTAATTTTTTTTTTAAATAAAGCTAAGTTTTGAAATTGTTGTTAAATTAGTCCATCTTAATTTAGGTTTGATTTTCAAAAATTTGGATTCAAACACAATTTATCTATTAATATAACATGTCTTAATTTTTATTATATCTCTATACTTTTCTACTAAATTTAAAAAGTTGTTATTTTTGGGAATTCTTTGTTCACTAGGATAGAAAAGCAATAAATGTGTTTTTGTTTGTTTTCAATTAATTAAAAGGATTGAAAAAGACTGATTTGAGAAGGAAACGAAGAAAGACAATGAAACATTAAATCCTCTGCTCATACAAATACAACCATAAATTCTTGTCTTTTCAATTTTCTTACCAATAATAGAATAATTTATTTTTTTATTTATTTTAAAATATTCAGTATTCTTGGAGATTTTTGTCTCATTCACTACTTTATTGTTTGTAGAATCTTATCGTCCGGAACAATAATTAAGTGGTACAGTTATGACAGTTGTAGCCTTACTCTCTGTGCCACTTATCCTATGCTATGCTCATATTCGTTATTGGTGTTGCTTATATTCTTACAATTCTTAAGATTTATATAGTTATTAATGTAAATTATTTAAAATATATATATATATATATATATATATATATATATATAATAAAAAATATTAAAGTAATAATATTGTAAAAATGGATGTATGGTTTTTAAAAGTATTATTTTTCTTCAATTAATATCACTCTTAGGGTATGTATTATTTTTCTTTAATTAATATCATTCTTATGTTTTGTTTGGATTTTAAAATAAATTTTAGGGAGTGGATTTGAAAAGATTTGATGTGAAAGTGGGGTTATTTAGATTAATAGAAGATGATAAGAAATAAAGAAAAAGTTTACAAAAAGTTAATGAATGATGTGATATGTGTTATTGATAAAATATTATTTTGTAATAAATAAAAGTGTAAGATTACAAATATATCTTTATAGTTAAAATTAAATTAAATTAAAATATGATTAAATTGTTTTATGTATAAATAAATAAAAAATATGTAAAAATAATTTACAAATTTTTTGATATATATATTTAGTACAAATAAAATGATTAATTTTTAAAAAAAATTAACAAATATAAATTCTAAATTATTTAATATATATAAAAAAATTCTTAAATTATTAAAAATTCTAAATAATACAATTTGGTAGAAAAATATTTAAACTTTTCCAAAGGGCCAAAATGTAATAGCATTGGCTCTATATGGATTTTTTTTTTAGAAACTCTTTCAAAGACAAATTATTTCTTTATTAAACTTTTCTCATTATTCCTCTTCAATCAACAAATACAAACACAATTATTCTTTGCTTTTCTATCCACATGAAGTTGTTCATGTGAAAACCAACACTTAGCATTTGGATTGGAGAAGGGATATGTGAGGATTTGAAAAGGAGATGTGTGAGAAGAGAAAAATATGTGTAAGGCTTTAAGGAAATGGATGTATGAGAATATGAGAAGAAAGTGTAAAGAAAGTGAAGTAATTTGAAATATTAAAAAATAAATCAAAAAATAAATTAGATCTTACATAAATAAAAAATATTATTTTTTAATATTAAAAACTATCTAATGAAAAATAAAAATATTACAACAAGTATAATCTAATTAACAATAATAAAAAAGAGTTTTATAACAAATTATAACTCATAAATATAATAATTATAAAAAATATATATTTATAAAAACACAACAATAAATTAAATAATAATTTTTTAAAATATACTATAAAATTAAAAAATAAATCACATCTTACAGAAATAATAAAAAAAATGTCCTTACCACTTGCATATACATATTAAAATCCAATTTGTGTAACATAGAGCATGGGATACACAATCTTCTCTTGGATAAAATAATGGATCTAAATGTTTCTGCAATTGGACTTGTTTCTCTAATCGTCTTCTGTTTCTTTTTCTATGGCCACTTCAAATTTTCTCAAGGAAAAGAAGCTCCCACAGTTGCAGGTGCATGGCCAATACTTGGTCACCTTCCATTGATGAGTGCTTCAAAGTCACCCCACAGAACCTTGGGTGCTTTGGCTGACAAATATGGACCCATTTTCACCATCAAACTTGGTGCCAAAAAAGCTTTGGTAATCAACAACTGGGAAACGGCAAAGGAATGCTTCACAACAAACGACATCGTCGTTTCCTCTCGCCCCAAGCTTGTTGCCGCAGAACACATGAGCTACAACAAAGCCATGTTTGCCTTAGCACCCTATGGTCCCTATTGGCAAAAAATAAGAAAGATTACAGTCTCAGAGATTCTCTCCCCTCAGCGAGTGAAGCAACTACGTCATGTTTTTGAGTCAGAAGTTGAAGAATCGATCAAGGAGCTCTCTAACTTTTGGTGCAGCAACAAGAATGAGAGCGGTTATGCCTTGGTGGAGTTGAAGCAATGGTTTTCTCATCTGATATTCAACATGGTCCTTCAAATGATTACAGGGAAGCGATATTTTAGTGCAGCAACTGTGGATGATGAGAAGGCACAGAGATTTGTGAGGGCTGTGGAGGAGTTCATGCGCCTGTTCGGAGTGTTCACAGTGGGAGATGCTGTTCCATGGTTGAGATGGTTTGATTTTGGAGGCCATGAGAAGGCAATGAAAGAAACTGCAAAAGAGTTGGATATTATTCTTGGTGAGGAGTTAGAGGAACACAGAAAAAGGAAGGGTTTGGGTGAGAAGGATGATGAAGTTCAAGATTTCATGGATGTCATGATTTCGTTGTTTGATGGAAGAACTATTGATGGGTTCGATGCAGATACCGTCATCAAATCCACTGTACTGGTATGGATCTTTAATGCATTTTTTTTTTTTTAAATCACATTATAACTTTAAATTTTATTATACAAAAATTAAGGTATTAAAACCAAAACCATTTATGAATTTGAGAAAGATAAAAAAATAATATTAAATATTAAATAACCAAAATGTTGTGAAGATGTTATGAATTAGGGATTTAGTGTAATTTTTTCTTGTATCTCTATCACTTTCTTCTTAGATTTCATACTTTTGAAAAATACTCAAATTATCTTTTAATATTTTTTATTAAATATTTTTTCTTTAATTCCGGAATATGCACATTAACTTCCTGATTTATAAAATTTAGAAGTTAAAATTTGTGTTTGGGATTGTACAATATTTCTGATTGTACAATTCAAAATTTCAGATTGTATAATTCAAAATACAATTTTTTATATCAAATTATAGAATTTAAAATGAATAATTTTAGAATTTTTTACGAATATAAGACTGCAAGATAAATTATGAGATGAAGAAATAAACTTTTAAATTTTTAAAAAATAAGGATTATGGGGATAGATCACCTGTCTCACACTTGGCTTATGCGGGTTAGGCGAAATGATTTAAATTCTAAATTTGGTAGCAAAAATTTTGTAGCTAATTAGATACAAATTTAGAAAATATTTAACAATAATAGAAACTAATTTAGAAACCAAAAATTTGTTTAGTCTCTAAAATGGTCTCTAATTTAGTCAATATAGTAATTAATTATTTTTTGTCTATAAAATTAGTTTCTATTTAATGATTTTCTTGTACTGATGATTTGTTTATGTTATAGAAGAACTTGTGAATAAGATCATATCCTTATTTTGTAGTTAGTGATTGCAGGAGGAACTGACACAAGTAGTACTCTTCTTACGTGGGTAATATCTTTGATTTTGAGAAATCCTTTGGTATTGGAAAAAGTAAAAGTTGAACTAGACATTCATGTTGGAAAAGAGAAATGTGTAAGTGAGTCTCATATAAGCAAGTTAACATATCTTCAAGCCATAGTTAAGGAAACATTAAGATTGTATCCTCCTGGTCCTCTTTCGGCACCTCATGAAATTATAGAGGACTGCATTTTAAGTGGTTATAATATAAAAAAAGGAACTCGTCTAATCACAAATCTTTGGAAGATTCACACAGATAGTAATGTTTGGGAAGATCCATTGGAGTTCAAACCAGAAAGATTTCTTACAACTCACAAAAATATTGACGTCAAAGGTAATCATTTTGAGTTATTACCATTTGGAGGTGGCAGAAGAAAGTGTCCAGGAGTATCCTTAGGCCTTGAAATAGTGCATTTCTCTCTTGCTAGTTTTTTGCATTCTTTTGAAATTTTAAACTCTTCACCTGATCCTATTGACATGACCGAAACCTTTGGATTAACCAACACCAAAGCCACTCCACTTGAGATTCTTATTAAACCACGTCTATCTTTTAGTTGTAACGAAAACAACTAATCCATGTGCTAGCTATGCTGTCACAATTTGTTTTCATTTAAAGTACTTTTTTTCTATAATATTGTTCAAAGTCTTTGTTATCTTTGTATTTTCATTCAAAGTGCTTGATATATTTGTACTTTCCTTCAAAGTACTTGATATATTTATAGTTTATCTTGGTAAACTTTGAAACTCTTTCAAATATATATTATTTTTGGTAGACTTTCTTTATTGGGTCAGGTTAGAGAGTTGGACCGTATTTAGAGATGCATTGCTTAATTCTTAATCGCAGATTGAAGTGATTAATCCTATTTGAACGTAATTGTATTTATGTTGTCGATCAGTTCATTAATGTGGATTACGATCTCGATCGGTCAGTGATAAGTCTCGAGAGATTACATCAGTCGATACAATTAATGAATTGCTTAATTGGTTAACCGTGACTGATGAAGGTGTGCAATAATTGGAAACCAGAGGCAAAATACAGAGTGCACTAATTAGCTTAGCAAATAATAAGAAAGTGATGCATAACAGTTTCACATAGAAAGAGTTTTGCAAATCCTTCAACGGGTGGGTGCCATTTTTACATGCACCACATCTCTTTTTTCAGCTAAGTCACGTACTACTTTAATATTTATGTACCCTTTGCTTAAATGCCTCATTGGTCAATGAGCTTACGATTATAACACATCATTTTCTTATGCTTTCATATTATATTAATATTCAAATGACCTACACTGCAAAATGCCAATTCATTGAAGCTTTGAAAAGTATAGGTGTGTGACTAGTCAGTTTAAATATAATTTAATAAAATAAAATGATGTATTTATTTGTACAGAATTTATCTTTTAAAATCCTAATAGTCAATAAATCTAGGTTTTGTTTTTAAAAAAATTCTTTAAAAATTCTAATAGTCAATAAACCTAGGTTTTGTTTTTTCAAAAAAATTGCTAGTTAAGTCGCTAGTTGACCATTAAGAAAAAAGTATTACAAAATAAAAGTTTAAAAGAAATAGATTGAGAAGTTGAGAAGAAATTATTCACATTATTTCTTATGAATCAAGATAAATCTTTATTTTTTTATAATTAAATATATAATCATAGAATTGTAAGATTCACATTAAAATTTAAAATATTGCAAATGAAACTGAGAAATCAGAGTAATATATGTTAGTGTTAAACCCAATCTAGAAATATTTGCCAATCCTTATTTCCCTTAGCCAAGCAACTACTGAAAAAAAAGTTGTAAACTTGAAGAAAGCTAATATTTTACATTTTTATTGATATTTTGAATCCATTTTAATTATTTTATTTTAAATTTCATCTTCATTTGACTTAAATTTTTAGATATGGATATAATATACAAAATTAATTTATTTTTTTTTAAAATAAAGCTGTTTTGAAATTGTTGTTCCATCTTAATTTAGGTTTGAATTTCAAAATTTGAATTCCAACATAATTTATCTGTTAGTATAACGTGTTTTAATTTTAATTATATCTCTATACTTTTTTTCTATTAGTTTTAAAAGTCTTCTCTTGATTTGTGCGTCTTATCTTTAGTCGGGGATTCTTTGCATTTTTCCAATTTTCTCATATGTACCACGAGGAACAAAGTCTTGTTTTTTGAATTTTCTTAGCAGTAATAGAATGAAAATTTTGACTTATATGTAAAAATATTATTCAGTATTACTGGAGCAATTTTGTCCCATTCACTACTTTATTGTTGAGTGGTTCAATATTTGTGGCTGAAGACATCATATATATAATATATGCGAACCTTATATTATTTTAATTTATTTCTTTTACATGAACTTGGACTTTATTGATTCTGGTCTAAATTATACACCTTAACCTACCCACATTCACAATTCACTTATGAACATCTTTTTTTCTCAAATATCAATTAACCTTGGAAGATATATACAACAAATATCAAGCTATTAAGGTCAATATCTTGTGTTCATAACACAATATTTTTTTCTCAACAAATCCTTAAAATATATCCTTAACTATTTTTAATTAAATATTTTAAAACATATATTTTTTAATTGTTTTTTATCGTTTAATTTTTTATTAATTAAGTGACATGATTATTATTTTTCTTACCATCTTGCGGTTAATATAAAATAATATTATAGTTAATAAACTTAACTAACTTTCATTTTTTCATTAAAAATTTATTGGATAACGAGTTTATCATGTTTTCTTATAGTTATAGTTTTCATGTCATCATATACCACTACAAGAAAATCATGAAATAAAAATTAATTTTAGAAACAAACAATGATTAGTTGTTATAGTGACTAAATTCGAGACCATTTTAGAAACTAAAAAAAAAAATTGGTTTCTAAATTAGTTTTTATTATTGTTAAATGATTTCTAAATTGATATTTAATTAACTACTAAGGTTTTTGCTACCAAATTTATAATCTAAATAATATTGGTAGTTAAAACATTGGTAGCTAATTAAATACAAATTTAGAAACTAATTTAGAAACCAATTTTTTTTTTTAACCTCTACAATGATTTGTAATTTAACTATTATAAAAACTAATTATTTTTTGTTTTTAAAATTAGTTTTTATTTCATAATTTTCTTATACTATATATACTAACAAAAGGATCCTTACCATCATCATCACCATTGATATAAATAATAAATAACAATGGTGGTGATAGTTTCTTGTTATCCAACACATTATCAACAAAAATAATAAAAATCACTTTTCGATTTACATTAACCACAATTTAGTTTTATATTAAGTACACAACATCACATTTTTAATATGTGAAAACAAGTAAGCAGGGTAATGGAATAAAATAAAAGTAATGTAAACCACACAGAATTAAAAAAGAACTAAATTAAAAAATATAATTTTTTGAAATAAAAAATAAGCTTGATTACCTCATTGATCCATTAATGGTCAACAGTCAAATTCAGTGATTTTTTTTTAAAAAAAATTTATCCTAGATTTTCTATTTTTTTTTAAAAGATATACAATTGATCTCTTTTGTTAATTAAATATTTTTATTATTTTTATGGCAGCAAAATTTGAAAATAGCTATTAATTATTATTATTACTGGTAGTTATAATAAAAGTTTGACTTTTCCTTCTCTATAAAGGAATGAACGATCTATTTTCCATCTTTTTTCTCAAATATCAATTAACCTTGGAGGATACAACAAATATCAACTATTAAGGTCAATATTTGTGTTCATAACAAAATATTTTTTTTTTCTCAACAAATCCTTAAAATATATCCTTAACTATTTTTAATTGATTTTTTTAATTAAATATTTTTAAAAAATATATTTTTTAATTGATTTTTTATCTTTTAATTTTTTATTAATTAAGTGACATGATTATTATTTTTCTTACCATCTTATGAACTTGCGGTTAATGTAAAACAATATTATAGTTAATGTAAAACAATAAGCTTAACTAACTTTATTTTTTCATAAAAGAATTATTAGATAACGAGTTTATCATGTTTTTTTAGTTGTAATTTTCATGTCATCATATACCATAACAAAAAGATCATCACCATTGATATAAATAGCAGTTATCAAACACTTTTTCAATGAAAATAATAAAAATCACTTTTCAATTTACATTAATCACAATTTAGTTTTATATTAAACACAAAACATCACATTTTTAATATGTGGAAAGAAGTAGCAGAGTAATGGAATAAAATAAAAGTAATGTAAACCACACAAAATTAAAAAAAATATTTTTTAATACTATTTAATAAAAATAACCTAGACCTTGAACCCTAAATTCATAGTATTTTGATTTTTTAAAAAATAAATTTTGTCTTATTTTTTTAAAAAAATATACAATTTGATATGTTTTATTAAATTAACATAAAGAGGAGGAAGTGGTGACATGATGTGACAAAGTTATAAACGCACGTATAAAAATGTTATAAAGTATGATTTAAATTAGTAATTACAATTCACTGCATAATAATTTCAATTTTTAATATTTTGAAACTTAACCTTATATATTTTAAATATTTTTATTATTTTTTATGGCAGCAAACTTTGAAAATAGCTATTAATTATTATTATTTAGGGTAGTTATATTTTATAACACATTTTAAATATTATATAAATACAACACAATTTCCAAGTAAAATCATACTTAGTTAGTCTTTGAAAAGTTTGACTTTTCCTTCTCTCTGAAGGAATGAAGGATCTATTTAACCACTCCTACTTTACCCTACCTGAAACACACAGAGCCTCAACTCGCTCAAATGGATTTGGTTGTAAATTCCCTGAATGCAACCACCATTGCACTTGCTTCTCTAATTCTCTTCTGTTTCTTTCTCTATGGTCTCTTCAAATTTTCTCGAGGGAAAGAACCTCCCACAGTTGCAGGTGCATGGCCAATACTTGGTCACCTTCCATTGATGAGTGGTTCAAAGTCACCCCACAGAACTCTGGGTGCTTTGGCGGACAAATATGGACCCATTTTCACCATCAAACTTGGTGCCAAAAGGGCTGTGGTAATCAACAACTGGGAAATAGCAAAGGAATGCTTCACCACAAACGACACAGTCGTTTTCGGTCGCCCCAAGCTCGTTTCGGTGGAACTCATGAGCTACAACCAAGCCATGTTTGCCTTGGCACCCTATGGTCCCTATTGGCGAAAAATAAGAAAGCTTACAATTTCAGAGATTCTCTCCCCTCAGCAAGTGAGGCAGCAACGTCATCTTTTTGAGTCAGAGGTTCAAGAATCGATCAAGGAGCTCTTTGACCTTTGGCGCAGCAACAAGAATGAGAGCGGCTATGCCTTGGTGGACTTGAAGCAATGGTTTTCTCATCTGATATTCAACATGGTCCTTCAAATGATTACAGGGAAGCGATATTTTAGTGCCGCAACTGTAGACGATGAGAAGGCACAGAGATGTGTGAGGACTGTGGAGGAGTTGATGCGTCTGATGGGGGTGTTCACAGTGGGAGACGCTGTTCCTTGGTTGAGACGGTTTGATTTGGGAGGGAATGAGAAGGCTATGAAAGAAATTGCGAAAGAGTTGGATATTATTCTTGGTGAGGAGTTAGAGGAACACAGAAAAAGAAAGGGTTTGGGTGAAGCTAAAGATTTCATTGATGTCATGATTTCGTTGTTTGATGGAACAATTACTGATGGGGTCGATGCAGATACCGTTATCAAATCCACCATCCTGGTATGTATCTTCAATATGAACATTATAATCCTTTCAAACTTCAACCGTCTAGTATTTTATTTTTCTTTCTAATTTTGTTTTCTGCATGGCACAGTATAGCATGGTTGAATAGTGTATATTAGGGATAACGATCTGAGTCAACCCATTCTAGATAGATATGTCCTGTTAAAAAGTACAGATTAATTCTATTGGTTTATCTCTAAGGAAAAGATTTCTTTAACATCCAAAAATAAAATACATACAATTTAACAAATCATTATAATAATATTTTTAAATTAAAAAATAATATAACAATGTTCTGATTTTCAATAAAATTTGAATTTTGATTATAATAATAAATTATTTAATAAATTATTTTATTAAATATATACATTTTTTTAAAGGTAAATACATTATTACTATTAATTTGAAAAATAATATATTTATATATATAATACAACCTTTAAATTTTATTATAAAAAAGACTAAGGTTTTTTTTTTGAAATGTCCCTTTTAATTCAATTTTATTTTTTGTTGACAAAAAAAATATACTTTTTCGAAAGATAAAAAACACCATTTATTAAAAAATCATTATTGAATTTTGTGAGGGTGATATAAATTAGGGATTGATTGTAGATTCTCCATGCCTTTCTTCTTGCATCCCATTATACAAAAAATACTCAAATTATGCTTTGGCATATTTCTTTAATTCCGAAATGTGATATTTAATTTGGAAGTTAAAATTTGTGTTTGGGATTGTACATTATTTCAGATTGCACAATCTAAAATACAAATTTGTATACTAGATTATTGAATTTGAAATAAATAATTTTACAACTTTTGAGAATAAGAGGTTGCTAGAAGAAATAAATAAGATGAAGAAATTAAATAAATTTATGAATTAAAATTAGTTTATATATGAATTAAAAATAATATTTTATGTAAATTGATTTTAATATATGATTTTTTTTTTTTTTTATAGAAGAACTTGTGAATAAAACCATATTCTTAATTTGTTTAATTTGCAGACACTGATTGCAGGAGGAACTGACACAAGTAGTGTTGTTCTTGTGTGGGCAATGTGTTTGATTTTGGGAAATCCTTTGGTATTGGAAAAAGTGCAAGCCGAACTAGACATTCATATTGGAAAAGAGAAATGCGTAAGTGAGTCTGATATGAGTAAGTTAACATATCTTCAAGCCATAGTCAAAGAAACTTTAAGATTATATCCTCCTGGTCCTCTTGCGACACCTCGTGAATTCACAGAGAATTGCACTTTAGGTGGTTATAATATAAAAAAAGGAACTCGACTAATCACAAATCTTTGGAAGATTCACACAGACAAGAATGTTTGGGAAGATCCATTGGAGTTCAAACCTGAAAGGTTTCTTACAACTTACAAAGATCTCGATGTTAAAGGTCATCATTTTGAGCTAATACCATTTGGAGGTGGTAGAAGAATGTGTCCAGGAATATCCTTTGGCCTTGAAGTAGTGCAATTCTCTCTTGCTAGTATTTTGCACTCTTTTGAATTTTTAAGTTCATCACCTGATCCTATTGACATGACCGAAAACTTTGGATTAGCCAACACCAAAGCCACTCCACTTGAGATTCTTATTAAACCACACCTATCTTTTAGTTGTTATGAAAACAACTAATCCATGTGCTAGTTATGCGGTCACAATTTATTTTCATTCAAAGTATCGTTCAAAGTCTTTGCTATCTTTGTATTTTTGTTCAAAGTGCTTGATATATTTTAATTTTCCTTTAATGTACTTGATAGATTTATAGCTTATCTTTGTAAACTTTGAAACTCTTTCAAATATATCATTAATAAAAAGAATAATTACACCGCATATTCTCACTACTTTATTCCTTCTTTATCGATATTTTCTTTATATTTTTCAAGTCCCTCTTATGGAAATAAATCTTTGTAAATTTTTTTCCTCTATACATCCTTCCAACTAGTAAGGCTCTGATTTGGATGTGATTTGAATCATTCTTTAGCTTTTCCTGTCAATGAGAAAGGAAATAAACGTAGATAAACAGTTTCAATATCACCTGATTGAAAGTCTATTGTTCCTACCAATTCATAAAATGTAGACAAATGTGTATATGGATCCTCATGGTCCATTGTTGTAAATTGATGGGTACTTATCAGACTGAGGAATGCAGGTTTCATCTCCAAGGCGTTGGTGGTAGAAGGTATTGCAATACTAGAGAAATGATGGCCTCTGCTGCATAGCATAATCTCCAAGTGTTCTCTTGGGTTGTTGATGACTTTTTACGGCAAGTGCACTGTGTTTGTCAGAAGTAATAATTGTCCCTAAGAACGAATATCAATCCCACAAGGAACAATGAAGTGAATTATTGAGTACAAAATTCGCTAAATATAACAACAGAACAATAAAAAGAGTTTTGAAGTGATTGTGTTGACACCGATCAATAATAAAACAAACAAAGAATTAGTTGCTTGAATTGAAAAAATAGGGATTAGGTTTCATCTTTCTCACTCTCATGTATTTTGATTAGGATGTTAATATTAAGTTCTTTGATTGAAATTGATGGTCATAGAAAATTCATTTTTATCGATCCCTCGCATATAAAATCCTTAAAAATGTTTCCTAAATATCGATCCCTTGCATATTTATAAAAACAACTTAGAATCCCATTCAGACGTTAATGCCAATTAACATTTCAAGTTTATCCTTAACACTCAAATATGTTAAGTATTGTTGTTCAGGTTTGAACCCTAAAAATACCTCCCGGTTAGATTTAAGACTATCAATTTGTCACGGAAAGTTAAAAGTAAAACAACAATACCAATAATCAATCATGAACTTAATATTAATATATAAGATATCACCTCAATACATAAGAGTTTGAGCATATTACTCCAAATCCAAAATGGTAAAATTAGCCACGCATACTTCTAGCACCTACCATTCTTCTAATTGGGTTACAATTCACTCTATGGTGTTTTCCTCTTAATCTGACACAGTAGGATTGAGCCTCTAGCCTCCTATTTATCCTAATTTTCTAGGGTTAGGTCGCTTCTTATGTCGTGCTAATGGGCTAAGTGATAAAACATAAAAAAAAACCCTAATCTTTCTGACGTATTCTCGCTCAAGCGAGATACTCTTGTGGCGAAATAGTCTTTTTCTGCATCTCTTTGCATTCTAGGACCTACCTTCTAGCTTTATCTTTTTAGCTCAAATTATTCTCCTTTACTCCAAATCTTCAATCCTCCCTAAAAATATGCAATTAACACCAAATTTGGGAATAAAATTCTCTTATTCAAATAAAGATCATACAAAATGTATAAATTCAAAAATTAGAGATTATTCTATATGTAAATTAGCAATAAATCCTCCTAAGTGCCTAAATTTTAATATGAAATATTACTGAAATTAGACACTTATGAGTTGTGGTGGTGGTTTTTTGGCTATTTTTTTTTATCAGCAATGAATAAATAAAATTAAAGAGGATACTTCAGGGGTATCCCAACCCATATACATTAACCAGAAGTGGACTTCCTATATCATCCACAAGCGAAACTCTCCTTTATGGTTGGAGCAGAACAACTTTAAGGTGAGAAAACCCTACCCAAAAAAATAACCAACATCGGCGACCACCGATTACACATATGGTGAACGCCGCTTCATCAATCGGCGATCATGTTGATCTTTGCATACCTACGACGACCACCGACTACGCACATGGAGATTGCCGTTTCATCGAACGACGATCATGTTGACCTTGTATATCTTCAGCAACCTCCGCCTACACACATATGGAGAGTGCCACTTCTTCGATCGACGATCATGTTGACAAAATGCCGCTTCATCAACCGGCGATCATGCTGACCTTTGCATACCTTCGGCGACCACCGACTACGCACGCATGGAGATCGCCGTTTCATCGTCGACGACCACCGACTACGCACGCATGGAGGTCGCCGTTTCATCGACCGGCAGTCATGTTGACCTTTGCATACCTTCGACGACCACCGTCTACGCCCGCATGGAGATCACCGTTTCATCGACCGGCGATCATGTTGACCTTGTATAACTTCGGCGAACATGGCGGAATTTGCCTCATACAAACCTTGCTGGATTTGAATCTGCACACATCAGTGAATACCTACAACATATCATGGCCCCTTCTTGCAACGTTTCCCCCTTCTTGCACATGTGTCTCCTTAAGAGAATTCTTTCTATCCCTTCCTTCGTACCTTTGCTGCCAGGACATTCCAATACCATTGCTCAGGACCTCCACATGCTGCTCTCGCTACACTTTGTAATCAACCTAACTCCGCCATGAACATCCCCTACACTTTTATTAGCTTACTGTGGTAATGTACTACCACCTAAGATACTTTAATATTCCTCCCCTGTAATCCTCAAAGCAAGCAGTGCACCTTGAAACCAACAACACTCCCTTGGTCCTTCACCATCTAACCTGAATGTTGGCTGCCTTAACAACCATTCCAGTAGACAAAGTACCCGTGCTACACAAGCTGGGATAAATCCAGCATAGGTAGCATTCTACACATATGCCCTTATTTCGTGCCTCTCGACCACTGGTTTATCGTTGCAGCAGGCCAAACCATGACTCTTTTCATATAATGCCAAACACAACCCCAAGACTACTACAAGAACGTAGAGATCCCCTGTTCCACTCCCTCCCACTCTTCCTGCACCAATAACCAACATACCAGACAAACTGGTTATAATGCTTTCTTCTTGAAAAATATTAATGGGAAGGGAAAAAGTGGTTGAGGATTCTTCTATAATCTCTTTGTTTTTCTTTTCTCTTTGTCTCGTTTCTTCTAGCTGCCTTTTCAATCTGTAATTTAAACAATTGAGGATTCTTCTAGCAGAAACAGTTTAAGCCATAACAGTTCTTGGAGTTAATCTTTAAAAGGTTAAATTTGTATTTTTTAGAAGTTCACAGTGTATAAAAAAATAATTTTCTTTAAAAATTAGATTCAAATTGGTTCTACAACAATGTGCTTTGATAAAAGACTTTACTTTTAAATTGTTAAGCAAGATTCAAATCAGCTTTCAATAACCGTCTATTAAAACAATAAAACACTTTAAATCACATTTTAAAACCAAATTTGATATGATGATGTTTAAAACCAGTTCCAAAACGAGATTTCTTATTGATGGTTTGTTTTTAAGTATGAACTTGTCATCAAAGACACCATGCAGTTTTTAAGTTTGATTAATTTCTTTAGTTGTTAGAAGTAGTGAGTATGAGAGAAGAATAACACACAATGATTTATACAGAGAAGTAGTGTATACACTCTTACTTACGATAAAGAATTATAAAAATTAAAAGAAGTAAACTTGACAAAATTTGTACTTTCATTATTATTTTTCCCTCTTTCACTTACTTCTATACTCTTTCTTTAATAAGAACGACATTGTAATATAGTGATTTTTTATAACAAAATATGACATAATTTTAAAATGTGTGAAGAAAACGGTATAGATAAATGGATACGTTATATTGGTAAATAAATTAAGCATTTTCTTATTTTTATTTTATCATAAACTCTTAATTTTGATAAAAGAGGTCTACAAATTTTCAAACTGAAAATGGAAGGTTACCAAATGGGTTGGTTTTAATCAAGACAATAACTTGACATATACATACGCATCTTCAAAATTTTATTTACCTAATTCTTACCAAAAATATTTTAAAAAAATTAATTTGTCGTCGTACAAAGTCTCACTTCTAATTGAAAAATGTATGACCATATTTATTTTCCAATTTGTAACAAAATTTACGAATTTATAAATAATTTTAAAATAATTATTTTTTAGTTTATTAACATGGCATAAAATTAAAGTTTTCCTTTTCTTTTATTGACATGTTGGTCGAATAAGAGGTTTTTTTTATTTAATTTCTTTAATTATTTAATTACCTATATTATTTCAATCAACAAAACAAGTAAGATAGGACGTTTATAAATCATTATCAGAATATAATATTTCATTAAGTAAACTAATTCTTAATATTTTAGAACAGTTACCAACAAGTATCCTCAGTTAAAAAATAAAAATAAAAATATAAATTTAATATATTATAAAAAAATAGATTTGAATATTACACTTATCAAAATGACATTCTATTTTAGTTTCTAATTTTTTTTATAGACTCTTCAATTAAAAAATTAAAAGTATTTTTTATTCATCTTAATCTAAAAGTGATAGTTTTTTTTTTTTTTTTTTTATCAACAATGAATAAATAAAATTAAAGGGTATTTTTTAGGGGTATACCAACAAAAATAAAATAACAAGAAGTGGAAACTATCCTTTATGGTTGGAACAAAACAAACTAAAAAAAAGAAACAAGA
>Ga0123342_1004833_pt1 | contig 20187 bp, 5 predicted proteins | sample Turbeawhitnodule_FD_89960 | JGI IMG/M metagenome (GOLD analysis project Ga0123342, IMG submission 89960) | Root nodule microbial communities of legume samples collected from Mexico - Turtle bean Mexico white nodule | ecosystem: Host-associated > Plants > Roots > Nodule | place: Mexico: Nepantla... | reverse complement strand
GGGTGTGGGTTGGGTGCACATATTATCTAAACCCTAATTTTAATTTCATTAAGGATATTTTAGTCTTTTTATTTTTGTATATTGGGTGCAGTCCAAAATGATATGGTGTAGGGAGAATCTGCCATTTCTTATTGGACTCCAATCCATTTCTCTTTACACCCATCAATTTTGGAAAAATCTATTTTACTTCTTTTAAATATAACTTTTGAAATTTTTTTTCCGAATGTTTAAAGAAGGAAAACATCCCCCAGAACAGAATTTCGAAAATGTGTTTTTTAAAATAAATTTTTCATATTATATTTCTGAAAAAGCTTTCCATAATAATGTCAAATTTAGATAGAATATTTTAGTTATTTTACCTCATTGATGGGTGCAGAAAGAAATCTAACGGAGTGCAGAAATAAAACACCCTCAATCTTACGGTAAAAGAGTTTTCAGCCTTCGGCATCCTAAACCCTACAAACTGCTTTCTGCACCTTCAAAATTTCAATTTATTCATTTTATCTTTTAATTTATAACATAAGAGATGCACTGGAAGAAAAAAAAAAACTAGTTTTGCTTATGCATGTTCCAAAATAATATTATTCGGGATAAAAATTTCAGAAAATATTAAAAACAACTACAAAACATATTATTAGGAAAACAAAATGAACACATTCTGGAATTTTCAGAATACTTATTTCTCAATTCAGAATGGGTAATCTTTAAAATTAATTTTTAATTATTCCTAACTATTCAAATACCTCATTCATCATTACAAAATAAATAAATTTAAAAAAAAAATTGACTAATTTATAAACGTTTTATATTTTTGTTTCCAGACTACAAATATTGTTTGTAGTTTCTTATATGTAATGTTTATTTTAGATTGTTGTTTGATTCCAATTTTTTTGTTCCAGATTACTCTTTCTTCCTAGTTATCCATGTCCTCTATACCTTTAAGCACTCTTTCTTTTGTTAGATATTCACTAAGAAAAAAAACGTGTTTCATCAATAATCATACATATTTTTAATTATTTTTTGATGAAAAAAATAATGTTTCATCATTCAATAAATTTTCATAACCAAAAATGGAACAAGATTAGTTTAAATTAGTTTTCAGTTTTTATTCATTTTAAAAGTGAAATTTATTGATGGAATTTTAATTTGAAAATAAGAAAATTACATTTTTATAACCATTATTTTTTTTAATTTTTATTTTAATTCAATCTATTATTTTGTAGATGAAACTATTAGCAAAGCATATCAAGCGTGATGTGTTGATTGGATAATAATTTGGTAAAGCTTGCATCTCATGATGGTTCCCTCTTTATTGTTTATTTACTTTTTAATATGATCAAAATGTAAAATATAAATTAATTTTTAAGATGATCTTGAACAAATTGAAATATAAATAATTAATTCATTAGGTTTAGTATTTCAATTATAGGAAGGTAATACCAAAGTTTTTAAAAAAATCATAAAACAATTGAATATGATAAAGAATATTTGATTTACTCAGTTTTGAGTAATTTTTTATAAATACGCATATAATTGATTATGTTTAATAATAATTGATTAATTTGTGTAAACATGATTTTCATATAAATTGTATATAATTGATTAAATTAAAATATAATCAATTATTTTGGATTTCATTCAAAAACACAATCTTTAGTCAATAATTAAAGTTAGGTTATAATGGATTAAAATTGTCTTGATGTTTTCTGAATTGACGAACAAACAAATTAATAAATTATATTTCATAATAATTGATTATTCTGTTTCATTATTTCAAAATCTTTTTAAAATGAAGCTTTCACTCATTCAATAATACCATCTTCATATTTTTCTAATCAAGGAAGCTCTATTCTGATTAAGAAATAATTTTAATAGTACGTTTCATAATTCAATTATTTTGAAAGAAAGATTGCTCAAGGTTCATGAAAGAAAGTTGATTATGTTATAGATTGATTTTTGATACAGTCAGTCACACATCAAGTGATATCTTTTTTATTTTTTTTCTTGTAATTCGAATTTGAAATTTGTACACCAATGTTTGGTGTGTACTGTAAATAATTGATAATTTTCACTGCCTAATATTCTTGAATGATGTTTGAAGGAGTGATTATTTATGTCTTGATCTAGTCACATATGTGTTTCTTGTAATTAGATATTTCAATATTGTAGTGAAAAATCAGCTTAGATTGTCTAGATTGACTAGATGCATATTCAGAAAGTTGAACTAGTTTAAAAATTCATGTGCTCTTAAGTTTTTACATTTTCTTATAAACTTGAATTCTAGTGTTCTTGGTGTTCATAAATCAATGCACTTAATGTTCTTTTATTATTAATAGTTTTAAGTAAAGCTTTTGATTTGTTTAAAAAACATTTTTCAAACAATTCAATTGTATTTTTAGCCATTCTTTGTTTTAAAAAAACTAATGATTGATTTCTCATCAAAATATGTATTTTTAAGCATTTAAATCGTAGGAAATGTACCCTTTAGAAAATTACAATACTCTTCTAAAATTCCTTCATGCAAAATTACATCGTTAATTGAACTTTCATCTCTTGTAATTGCATAATGAACATTGTTTTCGTTCATCACTTGTAAACATTTTAATCAAAGAGTCTCTATGTTCCAAAATACACATTTATGTTAAGTAAGAGTTGACAAAGCAAGTTAAGTGTAAGGATTTAGAAAATAACCTTATAGTAGAAGTGATATATTTTAAATGATACATTAATATTTTATTATTAAAATAAAAAGAGTATATAAGTAGAAAATTCAATTTTTCAGGTTTCATTTTAAAAGAACAATCATCTCTCTAAAACTTCTTTTTTCCTTTTCTCTTCCTTCTCTCTAAGATTTTGACCTCTTCTTCGCTCATCAGATTGACGATCAAAGTCCGCCATTGGACTCCTGGCAACAAAGACTACAAGATTGTCAAATCGGAAACTCTGATAGAGTAAGTTCATTTATGCTATTCTCTTTGAGTCAAATTTTGAACTTGTTAGGTTGGTGTTCTGTTTAGATCCTTGCATGTGATGCTTTTAGCTTCAGGATTAATCCTTGTTAACTTAGAGTCATAGTGATATAGTTAGAATTTTTATCAAGACTCGGTGGTATAGTTAAGTTGTCCTTAGGCCCGGTAGGAGTTCAAGCTCTTAGTAAAATCCTGCTCAAACTCATGTAAGAGAAGCTATTTCAAGTTTTCAATTGAACCATAGGCTAGAAGATTTGGATGTGGGGGTAACGTGGTCACCAGTTCCAATTTTCTTATAGGATCGTTTGTTTAGAGTAAAGTAGATAATTTTGCGAATTTTGTATAGTATATTTTGATTTAGATATGAATCAGTTATTGAATGCATTTTGTTTAAGATTTTAAAGGTTTGAATGAGAGTATGGATGATTTTAATTGTATTGTGAATCCTTTGAGATATAAAGATTGATTGAGTTTTGTTTCATTTTTGAATGACTTGAGTTATAATGAATATATATATATATATAGGTTGACAAGGTAGCTCATTTGGGAGTTTCTCAACCATTATGTGTAAAGAAATGTTAATTTTCATGTGATAGGTTTATGAAAATTCAAGTTTAAACGTAAATTTTTGGTTGAAAATATGAAATTATAGCATAATTATGGAGTTTTATTTTGCATATCTCGCTTAAGCGAGGTATTTTTGCTTAGGTGAAATATTCTCGCTCAAGCTAGCTTAGGACAGTGAGCTCCAGACTTATTTTTGCTCAAGTGGAATGAGGTGAAAAATAGGGTGCATTCAAGTCCATTCTCGCTCAAACGAGAGGGGATCTTGCTCAAGCGAAAATGGGTCAAAAAATGAGGTGCTATCGGGTTGATTTTCGCTCAAGCAAGAGGATTTTCACTCAAGCTAGCCTAAAAAAAACTAAAAATTGAAATTTTTATTTTTGCTTTTAAAAGGTTGGTTGATGACTTTCTACGGCAAGTGCACCGCATTGTCACATGTAATAATTTGTCCCTAAGGATGGATATCGATCCAACAAGGAACAGTTGAATTATCAAGTACAATAATCATTAAATATAAAAACAGAACAATAAAAAGTGTGTTGAAAGTGGTGGTTGTGTTGGCGATGATCAATAAGAAAACAAACAAAAAATTAGTTGCTTCAAGTTGGAAAAATAGGGATTAGGTTTCATATTTCTCACTCTCATGTATTTTGATTAACATGTTAACATTAAGTTCTTTTATTGAAATTGATGTCCATAGAAAATTCATTAATATCAATTTCTCACTTATAACTCTAAAGAATGTTTCCTAAATATCAATTTCTCGCATATTTATAGAAACAACTTAGAATCACACTCAGACGTTAATAGCGATTAACATTTCAAGTTTGTTTCTAACACTGAAATATGTTAAGTATTATTGTTTAGGTCAGAACCCTAAAAATACTTTTCAGTCAGAATTAAGATTCTACATAGAGAGTTAGAAACAAAACAACAATATCAATAACAAATCAAAAAAAGAATATTATATATTAAATATTACCTCAATACATAAGAGTTCTAACATAAAACTCCTAATCCCAAAGGGTAGAATTAACCACGCATACTTCTAACACCTTTCATTCTTCCAATTGGTTAAAAATCACTCAATGGTATTTTCCTCTCAATCTGGAATACTAGGATTGAGCCTCTAGCCCCTATTTAACCTAATTTACTAGGGTTAAGTGACTTCCTGCGTCGCGTTGATGGGTTGGTTCATAAAACATAAAATTAGTCCAATTAATCTGACACATTCTCGCTCAAGCGAGAATATCTCGCTTGAGCAAGAAAAGCGTCGATTTTTTCAAACGTTGTTAGAGCTCTCTCGCTCAAGCGAGATATAGCTCGCTTGAGCGAGAACTCCGCCGCTGAGTTTGAATTTTTTTTTCCTCTTTTTGTGCGTTCCGAGCCTTTCAGCTTCCTCTTTTTAACTTATGTCATTCTTCTTTAGTCCAAATCTTTTCCCTAGAAACCTGCAATTAACACCAAATATGGAAATAAAATGTTCTTATTCAAATAAAGATCATAAAAATTGTAAAAAGGTATAAATTCATAAATTAGGGTTCATTTTATATGAATTTTAGCAATTAATACTCATAAATGCCTATATTTTAATATAAAATATTACTGAAATTAGGTACTTTGGTTTATTTCTATTTTATGGTTTTTAATTATAATTTATGTAAAATTTTATTTTATATATTTAATTGAAAAATCCTTTAATTAGATATTTATGTGATTCTTTGATGATTCTTTTTTTTTTTTTTTTTAAATTTTAAGCTTTGGTATGATTTAATGGTGTGATTTTGGATATTGTAAGATGTGGAATATGAATCTTAATCAAGACATAGTATTTTCAGGAAAGAAAATAACGTGCTGAAATTGTTTAGGATGACCATTAACTAGGGATTCGTCTAGAATGAGGTATCTTGACTCTCGTGATATATTAGAATCACATAAATGAAGATTATCGAGTGTTGAGAGTAGGTTCATATGATTTTTTCTGCAATTTGAAATATAATATGTTCTTTCAGGTCCTATGAATTAACCATATCATACTAGTTTATATGATATTGATATTATATATGTGCATACATGTGTAGATTCACAGTGAGGTAGTATGACATGTGCATATCTCTGAGTCTAAGTCAATGCACGGATCTTCAAGAACTAAAGTCAAGTGTTTAAGTATGTGGGTTAGTAAAAGTTTGACATGAGTAATGTGAATGACGAATTATAATAGACACTTGATGGTTTTGTGAACATTTAGAATTATGTTTATTTATTGAGATTGAAATTATATAGAATTATTTTATAGCTAATTTACCCTGTTGTTTTTTGTATTTTATTTTCTTTATCTATGATGATTGTGCATTTTACACGGGAGCAAATGAGGCTACAGGTGAGAGATCTCCCTAGTCAGCAAATGAATTAGATATTTTGTTTTATTATTTTGTTTGATGTTTGTAAATATTAAATTCCCTATGAATAAGGATGTATTTTGAAGTATATACATATAATATATGAATATGTGTAAATATTTATATTGATAATTCATACATATTATATGATTAGATGTGGGTAAAATAGGGATATTACATTAAGTTTTGCCTTAACAAATCTCTACCTATTTGTGAAGTGTTGTAATAAAGAAATGAAAGATATACTAAAATAAATATAAGTAGTATCTTTTTTACTATTTAAAATTTTATGTTGATAAACAAGTATATTCTTTTCCAAATCTTCTAACATCAAATCAATGAAATATGTTGCATGTGGGATCCAATAGAGCTTCTTCCATTTCTTCATGAACAACTCAATAATAACTTTATAATTTATAATATTATTCGTTAAAATCTAAATAAGGTTCTTAACAATGTCATCTAACATCTTATAAATTTTATTAGTTGTTCTTGAGATGATAGGTGCATGAATAGATATTAGAAAAACAATTCATTTTGGATTATTCACTAAAAAGTTTATTATAATCATTCTCCTTTTATCAGCTCATCCATTGTTTTCTTCCATCCAATATTATGAGATTTCAAAACATTTCTTGTTGCCTTAACATCTTCCTCCAAATACTTTGATTTCACGGTACGAGGATGACTTAAATCATGAGCCATAATTTGAAATTGAATCAAGCATGTTCTTAAACTCTTTGTTCCATGTCACATTAAATGGTATGTCATTTTCATAAAAAAAAAACTTTGCAAGTACTTTTTTTTGTTGATTCTTCTTGAATAATTGATTAATTGTTTCTTGTGAGCTTATTTCCTTCTTCTTAAAATTATTTTCATTGTTGTCCATATTTCCTATTTAGTCCTTTTCTCAATTTCTACATCATCATCCTCAATATTGAACCTTGTTTTTTCTTTATTAATCTTTATTGTAGACTTTTAATCACACTTTTGCAAGCAATTACAATCTTATGAGTTTCCAACAAGTAGTGATTTAAATGATTAACCCTTTCTTTTATGGTCTTTTGACAAAATTTGTGTGAATTTTTTCGATTGGATCTCCATCAATACATATTTTGTGCTTCCAATCCAAGTTTGTTCATTACCTAAAACATTTTGCCACTTAAATCAAACATTCTTAGAGAATTAACTATCTTATTGATAGGAGCAACAAAATTACTAGAGGAAAGATTAGAAGTCCAACATTGTAAGTCATTACAATGATTGGTGATAAAAATATAACTACAAATGGAAATACAATAGTTGTTGCACAATTTCTTTTTGTAGAAAAAGAACTTAGTGTTCTATGTTTTGGTTCGTAAAAGTAATATAAGTGAAGAAGAAAAGAAGCAAAAAAGCCATACATAAATAATTAAGTGAGATTACAATAAGATGTTAAAAAAAGAGAAAATATTTGGAGAAAAATTATCGCAGAGAAAGAGAGGAACTATAGTAGTGAAAATAGTTATTTAACCAGCACGAAGAAAAACAATCATTTATTACATTATGTGGTTACATAAAGTGAAATTGATACCTCTCTTGATTTATTTGTAGTGTTTTTTTAATTGAACTTGAGTTTTAACCCAAAATCCATTAAATTGAGAACAAACAACACATAAAATAAAGAAACAAGATATAAGTGAAAATGTAACCATATTTTCATAATTTTTGTTAATGATCGTAGTTATCCTATATTATCTTGCATGTACAATCAATTGAAAAATATTTACAAATATTGTAATGTAATCAATATTCATGATTTCAAATGTGATTTTGACTCCATTACTTACAAATTGGAACGAGGTTAAACTCTAGCATTCTAGGTAGGTCTTTAACTATTCAAATTGTCCAAACCCATATCTTAATCTTAATTGAGAGACCTTATAATCTTTTGTTATTTTTCTTGATTATGTGATAAACAAAATGAATTTATTATAAAAACATTCTAAAATGAAACAAAACTTCAATTGAGAAAAAATATATAAAAGAAATTATGAAACAAAATGAGAGATCATAACCAATAATCTGGTATGTTTTAAAAATATTGTAGAAAACTAATTAATAATAAATCTCGTTATAGGATGATACAGAATAATTAAAAAATTAATTTCAAATTATCCACTGGAAGAGAAAATGTATTTGAGAATCCTTGTTGTTAACATATTTAGTTTGTCTGTTTTAAGTTATTGGGTTTTGTTTGTTTGGTCCAACTTTCCTTTTTTGTTTCAGCTAGGTCTTAGTTTTTTTTCTTATATATACACTATATATTTTACTTCTAATACACAAATAAATAAGAATTTCTTTTGTATTTTTTTTCTCTGTTTTTACTCTTTTTCATTTGCAATTAGGATTCATCAGAAACTTTCTTTCTCCATTACAATTACGTGTGATTACGTGCGCTCCATTTGATGCATCATATCAGACAAGAAATATTCATTTTCATTGATGGTAATACTTTTTTTGGAGTGTACTTTTTTTTCCTAAATAAATTGAAAAATAAAATTTACTCTATAATTTTTCATTTATATATTTTTTTTATCCAAATACAGTATCTTATAGTATTATACTCCTATAAATTAGGAGTTAAATAAAGAAGTTTAAAAGTTATATTCTTATAAATTAGGAGTTAAACAAAAGAGTTTACAAAGTAAGACTAAATTAAAAAGTATAATCTTTTGTGCAACTATACAAACTTATAATTTAACTAATCAAATATCTTCACCAATTATTCAACTAATCAAATATTTTTATTTCAACAAATTACATGTTCCACAGTTGCTTTAAATACATTTATAGAATGTATATTTGGGAAAAGTTTTATTTTGGAATATGTATTCTATAATTATTACTTTATCTTCCCTATGCAGCTCCCATGCTATAAACGAAAAGAGGATAATGAGTAAATTGAAATGTTAGGGGTGCAAGAGATAATTTGTCCATTGCAAGAAGTAACAGTCATCAATTTTTTTCTCCATTTTCCAAGGCTTAGAGCACGAAGGTCGTGTGAACGTTTTTGAGTACTTTGAAGTTTTTTTTTTGTGGGTTTTGAATACTTGGAGTATCCAATACTTCTTATTAAACTTATGCTTTCACGTAACAGATTTTGCTATTCACACGTTCGAATTTATTAAGCACACTGCTTTATATTTTTATTATTATTAGAAGTCTCTTTTATGTATAAAAATAATAAAATTTTCTTTTCATGTTTATTTTTATTATTCTTTAAATTTTATTATCATAAATTTCATTTTGTATACATAACTGATCCAAAAAAACTTTTTCTCTCACATTAACTAACTAGACATCCACACGTATAACTAATTTTAAAAAGTTGAAAAGAACCTTTTTATATACTGGAAATCTTCTAGAATCATCACCACCAAATAAAATCACCCAAATAAATATAGATATGAAGAAATTACTTTAATCAGAAGTTGGTCCCATTGGAGTGAACCTTAAATCTGTTTGTCATGGAATGCACCTTATAAAGAGTTCTATACTCTAAAATTTCACCCCTACGGTATAGTGTATGCACATAAAATGGTTTTGATGGAGGACAAGTTTTTCAAATTCTCATGAATAATAATGTACTTGAGTGGGTTTTTAGTAGAAATTGTGCCAGCAACATTAATCACATAATTCACCTAATTAAAATTGTGTACTTAATGGGACCTTTCCTATGAATAAGAGCTAAAGATATCTAGTGCACTCAAGAACATTACTAATAATTGATTTTCCATTTTCATTTATGAGTTGTTTGGTGGTTAGGCTACTAATTTCAGCATGAGGGAACAAGCTTTTCAATAAAAAAACTCATAACATCCTAATCCTAATCCTAAATATGTAAACACCTCATTTATAATAAACAAAATATAAAATTTCATTTATAAAGTCCATTATATATAAATTTAAAATTGTTTTCTTTTAAATATAATACAAGAGAATATTAAGAAGTAACTCAACTTTATATTCATGATGAGATTTACATTCACTTATATATCATAAAATGTTATTATCTCTAGTCAATGTGGTGTCTTCAATACACATTCACATCGAGGTTGTCAAATCGTACGTGAGACTATATATTGTTGGGTGGTTTGATAGTGATTCGATAACGATTGACCTGGTAAGCCCAACAAACTCTCAATAGAATAAACTCTAAATGACTCTCATACCATGTAAGAAGTGAACTTTAACCCTAATTCAACCTTACAAAATTGACTATCGTAATTTAGCTATATATACTATGAGATGTCATTTATCTCTAATCGATATAAAATCTTCAATAGAAAAATTTCCACGTCACTACTATTAGTTTATTCAAAAATTATTTTATTTTTTTATTTAATTTTAATTGGATAAAGTTTAGCCAATTATGTTAAATAACACATTTTTTCTAAATATGGATACTCATAATTCATAAATAATATTTGTTTTGCTGATAAAAGAAACACTTCAGCATCTTCACCTATAAATAGACCAGTAATTGAAGTGCAATTAAATCAAAGGAGTTAACACGTGCAATTCTCCCACTTGGATGGGGAAGAAGTCAAGTAATTTTTTAAAAACCTTTCTTGGTAGAGAGGGTTTCTTTTCTCTTTATTTTTTTTTTTAATCTCAGTTAACACTCATTATTTTTATTTATTGAAATGGTTTCATGATAAGATTTTGAAATAAAAAATTAGAATCTCATTTCGAGATCATTATTTTTATTGGTTGAGGATATAAAGTTGCAATATTTTCCTGATTTTTATTCTCTAAATTTACATCAGTTATGCTCTATTTAGGACTGTGTGGGCTATGATCCAACCATGTACAATTATACTCTTCATAGTTATGAATTTTCATTATTATTATTATTATAAATTTGTTTTACATTATTGATGTATCAAAATTAAGTTTATTAACTTTGTAATCAATGTCAAAGAACCCCCCTACGTAAGTTGTTCATAAAAGCAAATAATAGTATCAACTGTTACCTATTAATTTTCTTTTAATGAATTAAGACCACAACATTAACTTCACAACTGTATTTTTTGGTCCTAAGCCCGCAAACTCGTTTATTCCACTTATTTTATCCTTTCTGGCTCATATTAATGCAAACCAACTTCATAATACCTTTTTTCCTCCCAAAACTCATCATCTGAATTTAATTTTTAACTCATTACTCTTTATAGTCTTATACTCCATTCTTTTTATGTTTTAAATTTTATAAAAAATAATGTGTATTTTTTAACTATTATTTATCTTTCATCATACATAATTCTTTCATTATCTATTTTTAACTTTTCTCATTCCATAACCATTGAATAAGAATATAATATATAGAAAAAAAAATTCAAGTTTTAGTAATATATGATGACAATTCAAATGGAACAAAAATGTCACAGAAAATATATTGGAAGACGAAACATGTTTTCTTTTTTATATAAAAATAAAGTTTGAAAAAATCCTATTACTCATAATTTCTGAACACATTGTCTCTATCACCCGTCAAGTCCCAATGCATGACATGCAATTCAAAATGAACAGCTGGAATCCAGATTTAGAGGTTTAAGTAAAAACCCGTCAGAAATTAATCCTCAGAGAGTTTGCATGTTTTGAGTATTATATTAGTATAAAATACTTCCCATACACTAACTCTAAATTGTTCCTCATCCAAAAATCACAAAACACACGAAACAATAAATTAATTATTAAAATTTCAATAATTTTACAATTTATTAGTACTCAATCTGTTACTTTACAAAACTTATTTAAGATTTTTCACCAAAATTTCAAAAAATATTTAACTTTCTATATATTTAATGCAATTTTAAATAAGTTACTTATTATGTTTTTTTTTGTTCTTTTGTTTCAATATATGTACTTATATGTCAAGTTTTTTATCTTTATTGTTATAAGTGAGATAAAATTTATTCTTTTATATAATTTATTTTCAAAATTTAAAATAATATAATTTTTTAATATCTTTATTATACATTGAAAATTATTTAGAGGAAAAAACTAAAATAGATATAACAGATAATTTATTTAAAATTACATAATGAATAAAAAAATAAATATTTTATTGGATTTGATGAAGGAATAAATACTACTGGAACGAGAAAAGTATATTATTTTACAATAAAAAATAAAAAATATTTTTTTATTAAAATACTTCGTTCATAGTAACTGCTATTTTAACGCAGATAACCACAAATTTATTTTGTTTTTTATTATACATGCCAATATGACTTTGAAGAAACATAATTGTAGCATAATATAGTAGTTTGTTGGCAGCTGAAGGTGGTGGTAGAGGGTTTTGTAATGGGTTTAAATAACTGCTTTGAAATATTAGCATGAAGAAACTTCATCTTCTTAATCATAGCAGAAATTTGCTTCGGGACTTTCACATGATAGAAATTTCATGAACATGCAATGAAAGTGGGTATGGCATATTTATGGGGTCTTCTACGATCTCCAATCCTCCATTATGTTCCTGCGGAGTTACTGAAAATCCTCACCCTGGAACCTTACCTTTTCGTTTTCGATCAAAGAGCAGCTTTACTGTTACACTTTTCCCCATAACACTCCACTCTCCAACACAGCTAGGGTTTTACTTTCCTTCCCTTCTCTTCATTGCCACTACCACAGCAAATAAATTCCACTCCCAACAAAAGCCAAGACCACTACGACACCTCAACCCGCCATGGTAATCCAGACCGGGATGTTCTCCGAACAAAGCGAAGAATAAACAGACACAAACACACAAGGCAGAAAAAAAGAAATGCCAAAAATAAAAAGTGTGCCTCAACAGACGCCAATTTTCCTAGTTCCAAGGTCAACGCAGAAGCTATCATTATCGTGCAATTGAAAACAAGATATTCACTTTACTCTGAGTATGTCGTTCTCACGAAACCCTTTAATTCCCAGTAACAAAATTAATGCAAACATAAAAAATCGAAACAAGCACTGAAATGCGCTACCGCATGCTTCAACACAGCACTGTCAACGATTTCAGGATTATCGATAATTTCAAGTACTTACCAACCCATAGTAGGGGCCAGAATACATATATAGAGTTTCAACACATAAACCTAGTTAAACCTCCTACCAATCATAAAAAACCAAACCCTAGAAAAACCACATTCCTCGTGAATGCGAGAGAATTAACGTCAGCCGAAAATGTAATCAACAACGCACACGTCTAATTAATCTAGACACAGATTGAAACAAAAGAACAAGAAAACAGACTAGATATGTTTTTACTGTTTTTCTCCATCACTAAAGCTAGCTAACTTAGAAACCCTTTTAAGACATAATTTTCCACAAGTCAAGCATTTTACATCCTGGTCGCAAAGGAATTAAAAAGCTCAGGATACTGAAGATAATCTTCAATGCCGGAGAATCCTGCAATATGATTCATCATAAACTGGTTATCTCTCTGGATAGAGCTCATACCCTGCATGGCATTATAACCACTAAGAGCTTCAAATTGCTGCATGGGAGAATCATAACAGACACCAAAACCGTCAACCTTGGGAACCCTCATTCTGGAATCAGCATAACCCTTGCTAGCAGAAACAACCACATGATCAAATATCGGTTGAGGAACCGACTCAGGAAAGGACTGAGCCACAGTCGAAGTCTCCACTTTAGGCTTCGATTTTGGCAAGAACTTATGAACTATCTCTTCCAACAGCCCAGAATCCGAAGACTCGCGCAGGAAAAAGTCGGAGTCCTCATCGATAACTTCAGCTACTTCAGCTCCATGATTGGCACTAACAGCGTTGTTGTAGCTATTAGCGTTGCCGACACAACAACCTTGGAGACAGTTAGTAGCAGTAGAAGAAGATAGAGACGGAGATGAAGAGTTTACATAACAACTAGCAGATTTGTTATTATGAAACTGCTGAGAAGGAGCAGAAGAAAGCAGACACGGGTTAGAAGAAGAATTAAGGAAGTCACGAAAGAGAAGCATGTTGAGAGACGAAGAAGAAGAAGAAGCGCTGTGGTGGGAACTTGCAGGAAAATCACTCCCCAAGTTCGTGTTATGGGGAAACCTGCTGACGTGGCAGTGCTTGGGGAGATTGAAGGGATGGAAGAGGTGGGGATCGGCAGCGTCAGGGTACACGAAGTTGGTGCGGGCCTTGACACCGCGCATGGCTCGGGCGGCGCAGTCGTAGGCACAGGCAGCCTCCTCGGCGGTGTCAAAGGTGCCGAGCCAGCGGCGCTCCTTGGATTGCGGGTCGCGGATCTCGGCAGCATAGCGGCCCCAGGGACGGCGGCGAACTCCACGGTAGCGCATGGCGGTGCCGGAGTTGGCGGTGTCACGCAAGGTGCGCTTAGCGGCACACTTCTTCGGGTGAGGGTCTGAAACGAGGTCAGGTTCTTGAGAGGGTGTGACTCCGTTGAGACGACGCAGTGCTTCTTCCATGATTCTATTGGATATGTGTTTATGAGAAGAGGAAGCGTGTGATAGCTTTCTTTTTCCCCACTTTCAAGTTTGAGAGAACTTCTTCTGTGACTGCTCGTGTGCCTAGCTTTATTTATACTATTTTGACAAACAGTTGACCATTGGTTACTACAACATTACATCAACTCTCTCTTACTTATTAAATCAATACCAACTACTATATAATCAACTTAAGAATTTCATTCTAATTTTTTACTTTTTAACTAATTTTAGTTATTAAAAGTACATTTTTTTTTCAGCAACTTTCAGTGTCATTACTTAACATTATTATGTTCTTTTTTTGACACGGTAATAATATTAATTTTAAGACATAAAAAAAAATAAGTTTGAAACACTACTATGTTACCGTTTTAAATTTTTTCTTTCCATATTATAAATTCAAAAAATTAATAATAGAGCTAATTATTGATTTCGTAAAGAATTATCAGATAAATGGATTATTTCCACTAATCTCGTTAATAGTAAAATTGATTGAAAGTTTAATCTTATTTATTAATTTATTTGTAATGAAACCATATGTAAATTATGCATCATTAAAAAATCAAAGATATATGGTTTTTAAATTCTAGTTTTATAAAACATTCAAATTAACTTTTTTCCCATTTAATTGAAATGTTAACTTTTTAAAACTATTTTCAAATTAGTTACCCACTTTATTTAAATCGATATATTTAAAGTAAAATTGTTTGAGAAAACCTAAATCTATATTATTTATAGTGGAGAAGTAAAGTATTCAATGAGATTTTCAAAGTTGTAATGTCTAGCGAAAAGGTGTTGGATTGTAATATGAAAACTTTTATAGATGTATACAATTTTGATATTATCAATTTAAAAATAAATATATAATAAAAATTTAATTTATAATTAAAATAATAGTATTAAGAATTGTATTATGGATATAAAAAGTTAGAATTATCAAAACTATCTTTATCCATTGTAATATACATTCTGCAAAGGTCAAGAACAAAAAGGTGTTGTGTTGTAACATACAACCTTTCAAAGTGTAGGAACTATTTGCGTTTTCAATGAGGTGTGTAGAAACTATATTGGGTGTTTTAACCCCTTAGACAAAGTACAACAAGTGATGTAGAACCCTAGTTTCAGACTAAAGAGGTTCCACCAATCAAAATATTCACTTAAATTTTCCATATTGCAATATATCAAAAGGTTAAATAACATTAAAAAAATTATTTAATAAAAATTAATTTTAAAAATAAAAATTATTAATTATTAAATTAGATGTTATTTATAGACTTAAAAAATTATTATTATTTAAATTAATTTATATTGTTAATAAATATAGTTAAAAATATTATAATTATTAATTTTATAATTTAAATAATTAGTACATACTAATTTATAAATTATTTATAATAATACAAATTAATTTATATATCAATAATTTTATTAATTTATAAAATAATATTTAATTTAATTAATATAATAATTTTTTATTTTTAAAATTAATTTTTATTTAATAATTTTTTAATACTACAATTTAACAACTAATCTTAAAAGTATTTATGTCTAGAATGATAATGATTGTGTGTTCTTTATTTCCAAAGTCACTAGCAAATTGATTTTTTGTTGTTATAGGTCAATATATTGCAGTCTTCCATATTCAAATATATCTTAATCCTAGTAGAACTTTTCTTTCTTGCTTTGTTTTCTGAAATATTGCTTCTAACTGAGTATGGTTCCTTTTTATTTGCCTCTAATGTCATCTACGCGTTATGTCATGTTTTTGGGCTCAAGTTGTTACACTTCCTACTTTAAATGGTTATGCTTACATATTGATATTTGTTGATCAAATGTTTGTTACACCTGCACAGTGAACAAAGTTCCTATATATGGACTCAACTTTACCCTTTCAAACCATAAAAAATATAGATGGATTTGAGTAATGACTTCTCACCCATGAAGTAACCAAAGAAGAAAGTCTAGTGGCAAATGCAAATTTTCACAAACACGCCTTACATGTTATTTTATTGGGAGAAAAGGAAAATAACACTTTGAATTGAATTTTCTTTTCTTTCACCTTATAAGTGGACTACTTGAAAAGAGAATGAATGTGTCTTTACTCTTTTTTTTTCTTTCTCTTCTCTATTACCCTTTCTCATTTTTCACGGGTACACTACAATATTATATTTATTCTAAATGTATCAAAGGTAAAAAATAAATTATTTAAACAATAAATTCTTTGTATGATTAAATAATTTTATTATTATAATTATATTACTATAATTAAAATATAAGGATTGTTACATCTTATATTTTATCACATCTAATAACCATTATCTGCAATATATATAACTCTTTCATACAATATTTCAAAATATATACTTCTTCATAGGAATTTTAAATATTTACATAAGATTAAAATAAAAATATTTAAAATAAAATAAACATTTTCATCCTCCAGCTTCTCACTGAGAAATTCTATCACGTGTAATATTATCTGCTCTCGTGTAAATACACGATCATCACAGATTAAAGGAAACAACCACAAAACAAAACAAACTGTAAGCTAGCTATTTTTAAAAACTTCTAATATAAATATAACTTTAAATATCCACATAAAGTCATCAATTCTCATGCATTTTCACATAATTATCAAGTGTTTATCAAAATTCATAATTCACCTCTTTCATGTCAGACTTCTACTGACTCACAACACACATAATCATCTCATCATCTCATATGACAGGTAAATCCATTTGATCTGCTCTGATAAAATCTTTCAAACCTTAGACTCAGCCAAATAAACCTCCTTCGACTCTTACCAATTGAATAACATCATCTATATTATTTCACTATATCAGTAGAGTCAGGATCGTCTAATTCAATACACCCTAATAAGAATCTCAACACGGTATTTCCTTACCTGAAAATACTATATCTTGATCACAGTTTCACCTTATTACATACATCATTTATTATCAAACAACCAATTCTCATCAAACATCACATTTTAAGTAATTCAACAATCATTCAAATACAATTAAAGTCATTTATATTACCATTCAAACATTTTAAATTCTCAACCAGAAACACTTTCAATAACTTATTCACCTTAAAATCCATATATAATATTCAAAATCAACAATTTCAATCAATATTTTACTTTACTCTTAAAAGAGACAATCTTGCAAGAAAAAATTAGAGTTGGTGACCATATCACTCCCACAACCATTTCTTCTAACCTAGGGTTTTATTGAAAAGATTAAAACTAACTTCTCTTACCTAGCTCCAAACCTACCAAAAGCTCAAAGTAGATTAACCTGCATCACATAGTCCTGATAAAAAATCTAACTATACCACTAGGACCTGAGCTAACAAAGATTAACCCTGAAGCTAAAAGAGTCACATGCAAAGCTTATGCAGAGACAAACCTAACAAGTTCAAATTTTGACTCAAGGAGAAGAGCAAAAATGAACTTACTCTATTAAATATTTTGATCGGATAGTCTTGTAGTATTCATTGTTAGGAGTTTGATGGCGGACTCCGATGATAAGTGAGGAGATCAGAATCTTAGAGAGAAGGCAGATAAAAGAAAAAAAAAGTTTGTAGAGAGATGATGAATAAAACCTGGATAACTCAATTTCTATTTATATAAGCTTTTCACTTTAATAATAAAATATTCAGGTGTCATTTTAATTATATCATTTCTACTCTAAGACTAATTTTCTCGGTCCTTACAATTTTTTACTCAAATAAATTTATCTTAAAATATAAATTTTAAACTAATTATTTTTTAAATTATCATATATTTTTTATTCTCCTATCTAATTAAGTTATTTACACAATTTTTACTCTCCTTTTTCTTTCATTTTCTTTCCTTTAATTTAAATAAATTTATTTTCTATTTAGTTTCTCTTCCATTTGTTTTCTTCTTTTTCCATCTTAATCCCTAATCTAAATAAGAACTCAAAATGATCAATGACATAAAGTCATTGACCGCACCACAATTCTACAATATAGTATTTATGAGATTATTTATTAAAAAATTATTAAATAACAATTAATTTAAAATTTAAATTAATATCTAACATTTAGCTATTAGTTACTTAAAATTATAAATTAGTCACTAATTTAATTAAAGTTTAATTTAAAATATAAAATAATTGATAGTTAAATTTTTTTTTATCAACTAAGAATAAATAAATTATTTAGAGCATCTAAGGAATGCTCCAACCCTATACACAACAAATACAATGCAAGAGATATCATCATCTCTAAAAAAAACACCAAGCACATGCCTCCTACAAGGATAACGTGGCTACCAAAAGTATTGTCATATCCAAAATAGCAACATAGAACATAAGAAGATCTCCCTTATTAGATGAACTATCTTCCTTTCATCAAAACCAAATGTACCTAATTCTACACATCTCTTATCCAGTTAAGACACATAACCAAATTCAAATTCGTAAAACAACTGCAACAACATTTTTACAACAGATCTATGTGAAGGTGACAACCATTCTGTCATTTTCCAAGTCCTGACAAGTAATAACATGTGACTCATTTCAACTCCTACTAGACACAAAGAACTTGTATATGTATATGACAAATAAATTAGCTTCGTTTCAACAAACACCCCCACTTATTAAGGAAATAATAATTATCAAATTATACACAATTATTGTATGCAATTATTGTATGATATTGTGCGATATTATGCGATATTGTACACAATATATGTAATTAATTTAATAATTATAGAATCCATGATTAGTGGATCCCTACCTAATTAGGTTGTAATTTGGAGAGAGAAAGTCTCCATACACTTGTATATATTTGCTATACATTGAGTGATGTAAATACACACAAGAGAATAAGAAATATCTTTTTTTCTTACATATCATTTTCTTATATGGTATCAGAGCACCGATATTGGTGCTCTGACAGTCTCTCCATTTTTATCCCCTAAATAAGAGATCATGTCTGACAAAGAAGGCACTAGTAACGCTGCCAAGTCGGCTGCCATGGATCCAACCAATCCTTACTATGTTCATCATTCAGACCAACCAGGACACATGTTGGTGTCGACCAAATTGAACGACGCCAATTATCAATCCTGGAAGACAACAATGGTACATGCACTCACTGCGAAGAAGAAACTAGGATTTGTTGACGGTACCATAGAAATGTCGTCACAAGAAAAAGACCTATCCCAATTCGATCTGTGGAATCAATGTAATTCCATGATTCTCTCATGGTTAAGTCACTCCATCGAGGCAGAGATAGTCGCAGGGGTAATTCACGCGAAGACTGCCCGTCAAGTTTGGGAAGATCTCCGCGACCAGTTCGGGCAGAAGAATGCGCCAGCCATTTTTCAAATTCAGAAGACAATAGCAACCATGTCCCAAGGTACGATGACAATGGCTTCATACTACATCAAACTCAAAGCGCTGTGGGATGAAATCGAGCTATATCATTCACCCATAGTTTGTAATCAGACAAAGGAGCATCAGATCGAGAAGGAAGAAGATAAACTGATGCAATTCCTCATGGGGTTGAATGATTCATTCAAAACAATCAGGTCCAATATTCTCATCATGAATCCTCTACCAAATGTCCGACAAGCATACTCTCTGATTGTGCAAGAAGAGACACAACAGCAGATGAATTTGGATCCTGGCGAGAATTTTTCAATCGCGGCATCAGTACCGGGTCGATCTGCCAATTGGAAGCAATCAAAAGGTAAGACCTGTGAACACTGTAACAAACCAGGTCATACCATAGATGAATGTCG
>Ga0123342_1004832_pt1 | contig 20190 bp, 10 predicted proteins | sample Turbeawhitnodule_FD_89960 | JGI IMG/M metagenome (GOLD analysis project Ga0123342, IMG submission 89960) | Root nodule microbial communities of legume samples collected from Mexico - Turtle bean Mexico white nodule | ecosystem: Host-associated > Plants > Roots > Nodule | place: Mexico: Nepantla... | reverse complement strand
TCGCATTAAAGATCTTGGAGACCTAAAATATTTTCTAGGGATTGAATTTTCCCGTTCCAAAGCTGGTATTTACATGTCCCAAAGAAAATATGCGCTTGATATTTTGCAGGATACGGGACTCACCTGACATAACATTTTCGATTCGGACCCTAAATCAATATATACAGATTCACGGAAACCTCATTGGGATGTCGCAATTCGAGTCCTAAAGTTCATCAAAGGATCGTCAGGACAAGGATTGTTATTGCCATCCGAAAACAATCTGACATTGACAACTTATTACGACTCAGACTGGGGAGGTTGTCAGACAACTCGGAGATCAGTATCTGGGTATTGCATTTTTCTTGATTCTTCTATTATCTCATGGAAGTAAAAAAAACAGACAAACGTATTAAGATCATCAACGGAAGTAGAATACCGCGCGATGACCAATACTTGTTTGGAGATAGTTTGGTTGCGATATCTGTTGCAGGATTTAAAGGTGCCATGTAACTTGCCAGCTCAACTTTTCTGTGACAATCAAGCGCCATTACATATAGCAGCAAACCCAATATTTCATGAACGCACAAAACACATTAAGATAGACTGCCACATTGTGCAAGAAAAAATACAAGCTGGGAACACAGTATCAGCTCGCAGATATTTTTACGAAGGCACTGGGCAAGGAACGATTTTTGACGCTACGACACAAGTTGGGGGTTCATGATCTTCACCTACCAACTTGAGGGGAGTATTAAGGAATTAATAATTATCAAATTATATGCAATTATTGTTGCAATATTGTACGATATTGTACGATATTGTACCCAATTATATGCAATTAATTTAATAATGATAGAATCTCATGATTAGTATCTACCTAATTAGATTGTAATTTGGGGAGAGAAACTCCCTATATATTTCCTATACATGAAGTGATGTAATACACACATAAGAGAATAAGAAACATCTCTTCTTCTTACCATTTTTTATCATTTTCTTATAATTATTAGGGCTTAGCCGACAATAGGTAAGGTTTATAGAGCCAAAATGCGTGTCATTTAAAAACTAGTTTTTTTATACTTTGATTGGTGCTCGAACCCACAAATACGCATCGAACCCAAAAATACGCATACAATATTTGTTGTGAGATTAATCAATGTGTTCTTCTTTGAGATCCCTCTTGACTAGCACATTTTATTTTGTTTGAGGTCCTGGTATCTTTGGGCCTTAGTTGTACGAAAGGTTGCTTGTGTTGTATTTGCAAGAAGATAGTTTATCCCATGCAATTTTCATCACAATACCCATTACGCCAAAAAGTAGAGTTAGCTAAAAAAAAGTGACAGTTGTGGTAAACACTAAATAGTGTCAACTAAACCTTCATTATTTAAAAAAAAATCAAATAAAGCATGATTTGTGCTGACGTAAATTTTTAAAAAATAAAATAAAAAAAAAGTTACGTTGGTCAAATACTCACTACTGAAAATATAAATAATAATAAAAATTTAAAGTTCTGAATGTTAAACCTACAAACATAGTGTATGCATTTTGAAATTAAATTTAAATATATAATAAAATTATGAAATTTCAATCTATGCAAACAATTAATTCTTTGTTTATATTTATTAAAAACTGAGTGTGGGTGTGTTGGACAAAAGATTGAAAACTGAGTGTGTATTGTAAACTGAGCGTGACAAAAACAGTGTCCAAACACTTTTCCTCTTTTCAAATTTGTGCGATCTGTGAGAGTGAGACCGTGAGATTGTGAGTGTGAGTTTCACATTTCCTTTTTTTTTCAATCTTTGCAAGTTGAAGGTTGAGTCTCCATCTCCATTTTGACGATGGATTTCCATCCTTTTTCAATTTCTACGAGTTGAAGACTCAACCCTAGATTTCGCCCTATCTTGATTTCTTTCTTTTTGTGTTCTATTGGTTGAGGTTTGTGTTTTGTTGTCTTTGATTCTTAGTACGAATTTATTTTTGAAGGTCGCATTCTTGATTTCAGTGGTATAAGGGAGCTTGAGAACAAGTCTGTTGTGAGAGCTTGAGAAGACATTTTCGTGGAAGTCTACCACTTGAGGTAAATCCTTAGATTTTTTTACTGATAAATTGCTACATTGATCTGCTGGGGAAATAACTTATTTTTCTTATATAAGGAATAAAGATAAGTTGATACTTCTTCATAAATATCAATTCAAGAATATGCTCTCAGTATTATGCTTCATCACTATTTAAGCATTTTGGATTAGATACTGCTCCATAATCTAATCCTGTTCAATACACAACAACCAAAAAGTTAGTCAACAATAAGAAAATGTTAGTCATATATAACAAAAAAATTGTGGCATTGTTTAGAGTTGGAATAATGATACATTGATAATCCATATTTTTTATACAACTACATTATAACTCCTAAAACTATTATTTTAATATTTTTTCATATCATTTAATTCCAAACTTACTCTTTATTATATATATTTATTTCTAAACACATCATATCAAGAGTTGTATACAATTCTATGGATTGTCAAACTATCATTTTTCTTAGAGTTTAGATAATTGAACCAGTGCTTGGAATTGAGGTAGAAGTTGAAGTAGGTTTTGAAAAGCCAACAACTGTGAGCTCCTGAGATGACATGTTAGGGATGACCTTTTTAACATAGGTTGTTTGAATAATGGGTCTACCAAGGTCATAAAAGGGCTGGCAATACGCTGGATACCAGCGGATGGAAAGCTCTTGTCCACCATATGCATTGTTGTAGTTCTGTATAGAACAACAGAATTCAAATGAAAAAGTTCGAGAATAGTAGACACAATTCAAGAATATTGGCTAAATGATGACGAATATCATTTTTCACATGTACATATCCTCTGAAGTTAAACCAATACTTGAGTAAGTGAAGTACAAAACAATTTGTATTGATTACGTTTTTTTTATCAGCAAATAGCAATGAAATTAAATGAGACCACTTCAGGGGTGATCCAACTCTTATACAGCAAAATGATGCTCACAAAGTACCTTTCCATCTACATATCAACCAAAAAGACCTCCTACTGTCTATCCCATCTCTACCAATAATAAAAAGAATTACAAGGATCAACCCTTTATAAAAAAACTAAGTTGAATGCATACATATCAAGGGTTCAAGACATCAATCAGAGAATGAGAAATTAGTTGACGGTATCTTTGATGAGATCCAGGACCAAACTTTAATATTGTCAAATTGTAGTGTATAATTGATTACTTATTTATTTCAAGATTATTCTTACAAGTTAACAACAACAACAAAGAGGCTTCAATGAGTATACATAAACATTTTCCATAATGGTTTAAAAACTACGTAAGTGTTATTTAATTTAGTAACTAAGTAAGTGTTATTTAATTTAACAACTATGTGACTATTTCATAGGTTTATGATGAGAGGAAAGGGGTGATTGACCCAAACATGAAAGCATTAGCTTGGGGACCTAATTTATCTCCAACATCGTGGAACATGTACTTTGTTAATGGATACAAGTTTCATACAAAGGCATGGAGTGAAGGCAAGAAAACTTCAAATTGTGTGGGGTGCGTGTAAAAGGTGTCACAGACGGAGGACAAGATGATTTCTTTGGCGTCATCAAACATATTTACGAATTAGAATATCTTAGTTTTAACTATTACATCTACGTTTAGGCTACATTTGTAAGAGTGTTGCATTTTTCACTTTTACACTACATTTATATATTTGTTGTCAATTTTAGGCTATGCTTTTATTGTTTTAGCCCACACATTTTAAGGCAACACTTAAAAAATGTGATATAAATAAATAATGATTTTTTAAACGTAGTCTTTGGTAGTCTTTAAACCACATTTATAAAATTGTTACATTTTTTATATTTAAACAATGATTATATAAGTGTGACATAGTTCAAAGTTACTTGAAATAAAAAAAAATGTTGTGATATATGAAAAGATGTTGTGATATATGATGTTGCAATTGAATCGATGCATCGAAAGCCTGAAGAAGTGAGGGTTTGAAAGATACATATGTTGTTATTGCCATAGTTGTTGTCAATAAGATAATTCATTTTTGTGGGTTGTATAGTCTAGGGTTTGTTAGGCGTAAATTCAGATCTAAGTCACAGCTTTAGGTTTTAAAAGAATTTTTTAAAATTTTTTATCTACAATAAAAAATAATAAATTTAGAGTATTTAAAGATATTTTTATTCTTCAAAAAAATAAACTAGTTCTCATAGTTCCCAAAACATATTCCAACAATAGATATTTACAACCTGGGGACCTGCCAAGGCCCATTGCGACAAATTTCTGGACCTTGCTCTACATTGGTATAACCTTATAGTAAAATTTCAAATTTCTAATTATTGTATTAAAAGAAATTTGCATTGGAGAAGATTTTGCTAAAGAAATTTGCATATAAGTATTAAAAGAATTAAAGTTATTAAATAAATATTAAAATAAATTACATTATTATTAATTAAAACCAACATTAAAATAAATATTAAAAATAAAACACTACAAGAAAACAAGGATCTAGAGTGGGCCAAAAACAGACGCTTATGCGTCCGATTTTCGTTGGACGAAAAAACCTTGGAAGCAATAGTGTGGGTCAGTGAGTTGGACACAGGTTGTGTGGGCCAAGTCCACGCATAAAGGATGAAAAATAAAAATTCATATGAAATGCAAATTTAATGTTAGACACAAACTGCGATGGGCAAGACCTCGAACCCAGGTCCTCTTGGTGAGAAAGAAGCTTTAACCACTACACCAAATAAATTCTTTTCTCATAATATGATTTGTATTATACTTATTATTATTATTATTAATGTGGAGAACGTGAAACATGTGTGGGCCGCGGCCGACGCAAGCCGACGCATATGTGTGGCCGCGACCGACGCAAACTGAATTTAAAAAAAAAAAAATTAAATCCACAAGTGCGTCGATTTTGCGTCGAATACTATTTTGTGGGTTTTGTGCCATTTTAGCCGACGATATTAGCGTCCATTGCTGGCCCACCCAAATATTTGAAAGCTAATAGCTTGTTTTCTTGTAGTGAAAACATAAACTAAATCACTTTAATTAAAATTGATAATAATTTTTTTATAGAAACTTTCATTGCTAATATTAACTAAGGAGATGCATACCTTTAGTCACCCTGATTAAAATTTATAATAAAAATTTTATAGAAAATTCCGTATCAACTATGCAGATGCATACATTTAATATATTTAGTTTTCTATTTTTATTTATTTATTTTAATATAAATGAAAATAATACATAAATTAATATATTTGTTTAATACATTTATTTTGTATTGATTTTTTTATCGATTGCCAAGTAAATGAAAAATTTAAATATACTTGATATATTAAATTTTGAATAATTATTTTTTTTCTTTAAACTCTGTTTTGATATAATATATAAAAGGGGAATATAATTTTCTAGTAAACTTGATCATTAAGGTAAAGCCTATATTTCAGGAAGAGAAGCATGAGAGTAAGACTCTTGATGTATATTAATTGAAGAAAATATTTTATTTTATAAAATTATCAGAAAATATATATATGTAAATAAAAACAAGCTAATTAGTGAAACATGAAACTCAGAATGCAAAAAGTGGGCACAATAAATATTTGGAATAACCCTTTTTACGAGGGTATGAAGTATTGTTTCTCAAGTTATAAAGAAAACTAGCGTTAAATAAAAGGAATAAGTGTGATTGGTTCTAATTGAACACATAACAAAGTGCTGTTAATTCATGATCTTATCGTAAATTTGATACTCTAACTGGTATATGATCCTTTGAAAAGAAATATACTTCTTCATTTAAGATGATTTTTCCTTTGTTCAAGATAAGAGAATATTTGTTGAGGGGAAAACGATTTAATAGAATATATATTATGAACAATGCTAGTTTCATTTGGGATTTATTCGTGTTGTTTGTTTACGTGACATTATCATTGTTACATCAAAGGACATGATTCCACCAGTCCATTCAAATAATAGAAGTTGATATTTATTTTTTCATCAAATAAATAAAATATATTAAAACATTTAAGGATATTCCAATTTTTGAAATATGAAACTACTAGCTCTTGATTCACACCAAAACAAGTAGTGTTGTGAGCAGAATTACATCATAATACATTGCTAATGCTGGAATTTGTGCAGAATTTTACTGCATAACTATGCCATAAAGCACTAATTGATGTGCCAAAAAGCTGATAAATTTTGCTAATGATGGATAATATGCAGAATTTTGCTGCATAACTGATGTGTCAAAAAGTTGAGGCATATATTTGTTGTTATGTTTTGGTTTGTACTTAGGTGAAGTGATTTTTTTGACACTTCTAGACACCCCTAAAGTATTCAGTTTTAATTTATTTAATCTTTGCTGATAAAAAGAAATAAGAAACTAAAAAAATTATTGGTATTTAAATTAGTTTTTATTGATAAATAATTTCTAAATTGGTATATAATTAACTACCAAAAATGGAAATGCAAATGAGCACATGAGAGAAAAGTAAACATCAAAACGTGAAACCTAAAATTTTAAAATAGCACATATAACATCGGTTCCCCATACAACTGATGTAATATCCATGGCAGAAATTACAAAAATGTCACAAACGATGTGATTTTGAATATATTACATCGATTGTGAGTACAACCGATGTAATATTTATGCCAAAAATGTCATCGCGTGATGTTTTACACGATTTTCATCGCGTGTTGCAATATTTGTATTTTGCACTAGTGTACTTGATGGAAGAAGCCTTCGAATCTCCAAGAAGAACAACCCATCTTTTAGTATCAACCCATCAGTACTCCTACTGATTACCATGATCAGTTGGCAGAAAATGAATAACTTCGTTAGAAAGTTCAATTAGCAAATGAAACAACTCAAAGGACTACACTTTTGAAGGACAATATGAGGTTGAAGCAGCAATAAATGGCCTTTATGATGGACCGACAACATACCGATACTTCAATCAATACGAGTTAATTCCAAATTTTGACTTTTATTTTTTTCCTTAACATCCACTTATGTTTGAGTTAACAATTTCATTTTTATTTTTTTTATTTCTTTAGCATCAACTTATGGTGGGCTTAACCCACTATAATCTCTTTTCTTTTTCATTTTTGTTTAGAGTCTACTTTTGCATTGTCCAAGTCCACTCTAATTTTATCTTCTATGTGGAACAACATTTTTTTTCATTTGAGTGGATGAAGCCCACGCTAAAAGCCACACATAAACAAAATATTATAATATTAAATATTCACTTAGCATTGGTTAGACCATCGCTACTTTCGTCATTTTCCTAGATCCATGTTAAACTTATTAGCTTTAACGATTTTAAAGTCTATTGAGAGGCTAACACATGTTTTACACATAAACATCGACATTCCCATTTTTTTATCCATTTTTAATTACTCAATTTCGTTATTTTTTTTTATTGTATTAATTCCAACAATATCTTCCCAATGAGGTATACATATGCGCTATTTCCTTGATTAGGAGTTCTAACCCCACTTTCGATGATCTTATTATTTATTTTATTTCAATAAGCTCATCATACCAGTATAGTTATAGGAAAGTGATTTTGGTTAGCAACAAAAACACCAACTTGTATATTAAATCTTACCAAATGCATAACTTTGTTAAGCCAGAAAAAAAAAAACATACAACAGGTATAACATGAACAGTTTACTTACTCAAATATGATGTTCTTTACATTTAACCATAGGATACAAATTCAAAATTATGTTCGTCGAGCAATTAAATAAGAATAAGAAATTCTTTCATTTTTGTTAAATAGTCACAAGCATCATTTCAATTTAATTAGCCCAGCTACTTATTCAAGTTAGGTTCTCTATCGTGTTTGTATCTATGTAATTCTAACAACCAAACAGGAAAGTGATTGTTGCATTAAAATATCTTCTGTATAGAATTTGATAGCATTCGTTTTGAATTGATCTTGTATGTAGTTTGATGATAAATTTGGAGTACGAATAATATTTATCCTTTGCGAAGGCAACAGATATCTTTGATAATATTCACCTGAAATTATTGTCGTTGCTTTATCCAAGAGAATATTAGATGAGGACCAAAGAGTATAAATCCGAAAATAGTGCAGTCCAATCCCAGTGGAATACTTATCTTACTCCAAATATTCTTGAGCCTAACCCTAACAAAGGTATAGTTACACAAGATTCTTGTATCCGCGTCTATAAAATGAGGGTTAGGTTTGTAGCAAACATCAAGGCAAGTAGAGATATACACTTGTGTGAGAAAGTAATAAGATCCTTAATTTCCTAAACCGAATATCGACCATGTCTTTCTTGGGCATCTTTAGCTCGGGTAAAAACAACGGCACTGAGAATGCCTTCAAGAACTCGGGAGGAGGTGGACAAGACTTCGATCAGGGAGAGTTCAACACAGGTGCACAAGTTGCCAAGGGTAGATGGACACCTTGCGCTGCCAACAATGGCACCAAAGATGCTTTCAACAACTCTGGTGGGGGAAAGCAGAATTTCGGAACTGCCAAGTTCAACACTGGTGGTAGGTTCTATTAAGAACCTCTCACTCTTGAGCTGCTTCCCAAATATACATAGCCCTATAAATAATATGGGAATAAGAAAATAAGTCCTCACTTTGTGGGCCTTTCTGTAAGATGCATCTCATCATATGCTAATAATTGTCATGCTGGAGCTCGAGCTCTTTGTACTGTAATGCTGAAATGATCCACTTATATATGCTTTTATTATCTTATTATATGAGTACTACTTTTACTAGTTTATTATTATGGCCAGATCTTGAGATTACTTTGTGCATAGAAAGCATAGAGATCGTTAAAAACCAATTTGGATGACAAGAAACACGCTAATTATCGTCAAGTACAAATACATATGATCATTGTACATCAGATTTCAAATAACGAGCTTGTTATGTAAAACATTTTAAACTCATTCTATCAAATGTCAGTTTGGACATTAGAACTCAAATAACGAGTTTGTTCTTGTATCATTCGGTCGTGATCGGGTCTTGATTCGATCACTTAAAACATATTTCTTTAACCAACTTAACTCAGACCCAATAGACAGAACTCAACTGAAGTAAAAGCAGGTCCAATGATCCTAAAAGAGGTTTGGTCGTGGGTTATTTTCAAGGCTTTCTCATCTTTTTTCTCTTATTTTGAGTGGTGTCTTGATCCTTTGGTGTATATGAGGTTGGTTAAATAATGTTTTTGCAATCTTGGTTCGTTCCTTTGTTGTCTTTTTGGGTGTTAACAGGAGTTTTGTTAATTGTTGGTAGGAGGTTAAAGATATTGTTAAGGGAGACTAAGATTTTCTTTTTCGATTTGTATAATGGCTGGACCACTCCCGAAGTGGTTTACATTTATTTATTTTTTCTTGCTAATACAAAAAATACTAAATCAATGTTTATCTGATGTTAACTTACTCAACTTATTCGAGTTTCTTGTAATTTGTCTTAGGCTTTGTTTGCATCCAAGTTAATACAATATACATTTGTATACATTCAATTACGAGAGAAGAGTAATAACGATCCTCACTATGTAGTGAAGAAAGATAAACAAATCAACAAAAAATTACATAATATTACTAAAATGTCAAAATTACCCTTAACGCATATAAAATAACACTTTATATATATATATATATATATATATATATATATATATATATATATAACAATAATAATAATAAATTATAAACAATAATCATAAATATAAATTACATATTTAATAATAATTAAAATAAATTTATTAAATAAAAAAATTAATAATAAAAAAAATTAATTTTAATTTAATTTTATGAAATATTTTTTTAATGTATTTATAATAAAAATAAAATTATTCAATAAAAATAAATATTTTTTACAACGAATATTTTAATTAACTTAAATCTATATAAAAAATACTTCATATTTTATTTTTCAAATATTTTTAAAATAAAGATAAATCTATAAAATTACATTTTACACATTTTAAAATAATTAAAAATTCTCTTATAAATATCATATGACTCACCAATTTCAATAAATATTTTTGACAAATGTATTCTAACATATTTAATCCAAACAATCTCACTTTCTTTATATATTTTTCTCTCAAATCACTTCAAATCCACTCTCTCCAATCTTCTCCCTAATTCAAACACTAACATTAATGTGTTATATTGTAAGAACTCATCTCTGTAGCCTCTATATAATTTCCACAGCATTTTATACATAATGAAAACGAACATTTAATTAATTCTTGTAATTACAATTGGACTGCACATTTTCCTTCACTTTCTTCCATAATTGGTGTTCTAGAGGAACCATATTCCATATTAACTTACTCATTGAATAATTCAAACCTGAAAGGAAATGCTTTTGGCCACCATTAATTATAATCTCTTCTGTACAGAAACTGATAGCATTTGCTTTCATTCCATCTTATCTACGGTAAAAGTGGCACACGAATAATATTATGTAGCCTTTGCCAAGTGATCGAACAAATATCTTTCATCAATTCATTTAAATTTCCTTTATCGTCCTAGAGAATATTAGATGAAGACCAAAGATATATATATCCGAAAATAGTGCACTGCAATAACAATGGAACAACGGAATAAATGTGTCTTTCGAAATATGCCTGTTTCTGACGTGACCCTATTTATCAAAGGTAGGTAGTTACACGAGATATTCTCCTTTCAGTATCTATAAAATGAGGGTTGGGTTTGTAGCAAACGTCAAGGCAAGAAGAAAGATAAACCAGTGAAACAAAGTAAAGAGATCCTTAATTTCCTCGACCATGTCTGGTTTCTTTGGGTCACTGTTTGGTTGGAATGGCAACAATGGCACTGAGGATGCCTTCAAAAACTCGGGAGGAGGACAAGACTTCAAGGAAGGGGAGTTCAACACTGGTGTACAAGTTGGCAGAGGAAGATGCGCACCTTCCAGGGGTAACAATGGCACCAAAAGTGCTTTCAACAACTCAGGTTCAGGAAAACAGGATTTCGGAAAGGCCAAGTTTAACACTGGTGCTAGGTTCGAGTGATTCACCAGCTCTCACTTCGAAGGGCTATATATAGAACAATATTGTGGGAATAAGAAACACAAAGTGTTCATTTTGTGGGACTTTGTGTTATGTGTGTGTCTATGATCTTATGCTAATAATATCATCATACTGGAGCCAGAGCCCTCAGTAGTTTGTGCTGTAATATTCTTGATCTACTGTCTCATCTTATTTCATCATTGCATTTACAAGTTTCTAATACTCACATACCAAAGATCATACTAATATAACTTTTGGCTTCCTCATTTTTTTCTACAATAAATCCAGCTCTACGTTTGAAGCAAACTTCTAAAAGAGTTGGTTCATAAACGTCCACTTAATAACACCATGGAAAAGTTTATTTTGACACCCAAAAAGTAAGCTACACACATTTCACAACCCATTATAATAATATTTTATAAATTAAAAAATAAAATAAATATAACTAAAATAATAATTTATCAGTGTATAAATTATATGTATTTTAGTGTATGGGTATCATCACTCATAAATCAATGCAATTAGCATCAGCTATGAAGAACTACAAGTGTATTTGCCTTAGCGTATGACCTATGGTAATATTTTTTTCAAATAATTAATCCTCGTTGTATAAAATAAAACTATATAAAAGTGCTCATATTTCTTAAAAGGATCAGGTAAGTGAAAAATGATAATTTATATTTTACTATATTATATTTTGTCGAGTCTTATCCATTTATTCTATGGTGTATATATATGGATTTAGCTTAAATCATAAACTAACTGAAGTAAGAAAAAATCCAGTATCCCATGGATAATTATCCACGGGATCCTGTATGTAAATTTTATTGTACTCATTGAATCATCAGTGAGTAATATTATTATTGACGGAAAGAAAGAGAAGGTGGAAAAGTGTGTCCACGAAAAACATTATTACCTACAAATATAAGGGATGGGAAAACAAAATGGGTGGATAATATTATTTAATCTATTGATAAAATTAAAAAGATAAAAGAGATAAAAAAAAGCATTACCCGATAAGAAAACCAAAATTCACTCAATTTTTTGTGCTCAGATTTCCAACAGATTTGTTCCCGTATTTGCAACATGTTTTGGTTCCCATTTTCGTTTCATTTTGTTCCTACTTTGGTTTCCAATATGAAGATACTGAATATGCAAATTATTAGGAACTTGAAAAGTTTGACTTCATTTTGAGTATGTTTAAACTTCATTTACAGTACATTTTAATCACTTATGTTTAAGTTTTGGATTTTGGATTGTGTTTCAATTTCATTTGAAATTATTATGTTTTAGTTTGATTTACATTTTGGATTTGGTTATATTTGAATTTAGTTTTGATAATGTTTTATTTGGAGAGTTTTTTAAATTAATTTTAAATTTTCTTATGATTGGATAATATTATATTTAACGATGTTTGAATGTTGAAATGATTATAGGTGTTAATGCAAATTATAGGTACAATGATAACACAAAATATATTTACATATTTTTTGGATATTGAATTGATTTATACATGTGAAAAGGAAATTTTAGAACATTGATAGCATGGTTAATTCATGCATGATTTACAGACAAGTTTATCCACGATGAAATTATCCACCTATGAATTTATTACAAATATCCACAGATTTGGACTAGTATGTAATTTAAACCACGATGAAATTATCGGATGATAGTGATAGATAAAAAAATGTTTGTAATTACCTACGGATTATCAGTGAATGTTTTTCTACGAATGCAACACAATGAAAAGGGTTTTTGACTATCATGGAGTTATTTATTTTGCTTTTTATCAAAATGGGGTCCGTTTAAAAAAAATTACAAATTTGGGGCAAGTCGTGCCAATTTGGCACGACTTCATATGCATAACTCGTCCTAATTTGATACGATTCTGCTATGTCATACTAAAGTCGTGCCAACTTGGCACGACTTCTACATGTCAAACTGAAGTCGTGCCAACTTGGCATGACTTCTGCCACGCCATATTTTTATTTTATTTTTTTTTAATTTTATTGTTTATATATTGGGTAGTAAGTTATGTAAATGTTAAAAATTAATTTGATATCTTGATCATCACCCTCCACAAAGACCTAAATTAGTAAGATTCATTACAAGATATAAAATAGTGATGATCAAGATATCAAATAAATTTTTAACATTACTTAACTTACTACCCAATATATAAACAATAAAATTTAGAAAAAATATTAAAAATTATGACGTGGCAGAAGTCGTGCCAAGTTGGCACGACTTCAGTATGACATGGTAGAAGTCGTGCCAAGTTGGCACGACTTCAATATGACATAGCAGAGTCGTGTCAAATTGGGACAAGTTGTGCATATGAAGTCGTGCCAAATTGGCACGACTTGCCCAAATTTGTAATTTTTTTAAAACGGACTCCATTTTGATAAAAAGCAAAAAAAAATTATCTCATGATGATAAAAAAAACCCAATAAAAATCTTATCTACAAATGGTAGGCTGTGTGTATTACCCACGAATAACTAGTATTGAGTAATTTTTCTATGGATAGTGTGTTGCTCATATATATTATCCATTGAATTATATTTTCGACAAAAAAAACTACATCCCAAGTTTACCTACACCCATATTAAATACGAAATTTATTCCATCGATAATCCATAAATCATTTCCAATTACCTACTAGATATTTTGCATTTTCTATAAATTTTTTAAGCAAGTAAATGTAATTTCTTTTGTAGTGGCAATTTTTAAAATAATTACAAAAAATTTAAAAAATTAAAGCAATAATAATTATTTAAAACGGTACTATAATTTATATATTTAATTATTTAATTTAAAAACGAAGATCAATGTTATTAAAGTGGAAAAACCAAGTTAACATCTAATAAGATTAACTTGCAAGAGATAAAGGTTGAATCACAATGACTTGTGGTATTCTTCATTATAGCACATGGATTTAACAATTCTATTTATTTGTCTCCTATTGTGTTCTACCAATAAAAAACTAATATGAAAACTTTCTTTATCAATTATATCTTTTTACATTAATAATCATAACCATTATGTAGTCCATCACATTTTTCCACTCAAAACTAACTGATTACATAACTTTTCCTTAGAAGAGGGAAAAATATTATAAAAATATATTTTTTCAAAATAACTGATTACATAACTTTTCCTGGAAAAGAGAGGGGGGAAAGATTATAAAAGTACTTTTTCAATCGAAATATATTGGTGGGACAATGTGAGACATGAAGTGAGACATGAGACCTTCAACAAATGATTAAAACCTCAGTTCATAAGTTTTTGAGAATATATAAAATATTTTTGCATAAGATTCTTCATCCGCAAATTAAATGCAGGCTCAATCATCAGCAAATGTCAAAGTAATAAAAAAAACCTTGCAGCAGACTGATAAACTTTTGTAACAGAGATCCTTAATTTCCTCAAACACCGTGCGTGTCTCTGGCTTTATTGGAATTTGTTTTCTTCCAAAGTGTTAGAAAAAAATAACACATAGATAACATAATATGCGAAGAATTATACAAATAACATAGTTTAGTGTAGCACACCAGAGTTTAACTTATAAAGGGTCAGATTTTGACAAATTGAGTTCAAAAAAAAAAAATTGGTAGGATTTCAGTTTGGAAAAATCGAATTATAACCTTTTTTTTTTAAAATAAAAAAGTTAAAAATATTTTTTTTAAAAATTATGTATAAATAATTAGTATTATTAATTAAATTTGATTTGAATATTAATAATAAATTTTAAAATTTAAAATATATTAATATCAAGTGTTGTGTTTAATTGTGTTCTTGATAGAAAATATTATTATCATTATTAATTTATATAAAAATTCAATAAAATAGAAAATGAAGGAATTTTTTAATTAAATAATTAAAAAAATTTAAAAAAATAATACCCAACAAATAAAATTTAATATCTAAAATTTTATTAAGTTATTTATATAATATAGGAGTAAGATGTAATTATGTCTCATTCATTAATTTGATTTAATAACTATTTTTGAAATTTCATAAAAGTTAACCATTATAGATATAAATAATAAAATATTTTAAAATTATATATATATTATACTAAGGCATTTTCGCATTTTAAAGACTTTATCGAGGTGAAGAAAGAAATTATGGGTGCGAAAAGCAAACAGTTCCTTTTACTCCTTTACCTTGTGAGCCTAAATAACTATACTATTGGATCCTCTATCTTTCCAGGCCCAACATTAATAAATCTTGGGGTCATTTACATTTCGCAATTAGTTGAGAGGATTATAGATTAAGAAACATCAAACATCTTTCATTCCTTCTTCTTTAAGCTCCTAGCCCCAAAAATAAACAAGAAAATTTGTATATACAAAGCATCATTAAAAGAAGTTTTTTAGTTACACTTACATAATTTCAATGCTGTCTTTAGAAGTTACTCAATATTTTTTGCTGCAACATATATGTTTTTAATTTTTTAACACAAATTAATATATATAAAAACACATATTAGGCTACAATTTATTGATTATTCATTCATTAATTAGATTGGTATGAACATTTTCCTCTTTAATGAATTTTTTTTACAAATAACATGAGATGAAAGAGAATAATTTTTATCTTTGTAGAACTCATTAATTTGCAGCAGCAAAAGATGATTAAAGAGGTTGACATATTAATAACTTATTTCTTTCAATATACTAAACACACCATTTATCTATCATGTATTTTCATTAATTGTTATCCATACATATTCAAGTTTCCACTTGTGGGGAATTTACCCCGAAAGGGTGCAACTTAACTGATACACAGTTGTTTCTCAAAATGGGGCAAAAAAACCTCATTCCATCTCACCTTTCTTACTTTCCAAGGAATGAGTCAAACCCGCTTTACTTCATAAGTGTGTCCACCAACTTTTATAAAGACCTTTTTCTCCTTTTTAAGACAAAAAATAAATGAATTTTCATAACTAAAATTAGCTTGGACATAGAATTTAGAAAAACCTATATAAAATAACTTTTACAAATTAATTTAGGTTTAAACTTAATTTATTTGATGAAAATTGCTGGTTTTATTTGTTTTCAACTTTTTAAAAGTTATCTTTTTTCTTTTAAGCTTCAATTATAAGCGTTGACAAGTCGTAGAGGTTTTTTCTGTAATATTTTTTCAGTGTACTTATTTATCTTCTGCACTGAAGGAGAGAGCAAACATCATAAACTTTACTAATCATGGCAGCAAATAGAAACCCTAACACCACAGATCCCATGGGGAACGCTGCAACTCGCAGTGCCAATCCTTCGAGAGAACCTTCCTTCAAGAACGCCGGAAAAGGTTCACAAAGTTTCCAAAATTCAAAAATTAATAGCGATTCATGTTCATGTATTCGAAGCAGAATTGGGTCTGATAGAGTGGTTTATAACGGTGGAGGTGAAGAACAAAACTTCAAGAATTCAACGATAAACAGCGTAAAAATGGAATCACCCACCAGCTCCTCCGAAACCTCATCCTCTTCTAGATCGGAAACCACAATCTGTTGCTCTACTTCTCAATCCTTCAACAACCATGGTACAGGATCTCAGAAATTCAATGATGCCGTGATTAATGTCGGTGGAAACAAAGGTAACCTATTTTTTTTATTTTTTTTTATCAACAAAAATTAAATAAACTAAAGTTAAATATTTTAGTACTATCGTAACCCTTATACCGTGAAAAAAAAAAAACCAAGCTAGCATTATTATTGGTTCCTTATTTTCCATTCTGGTGACCCTCCTTTGGTTGGGAGGAAGATTGGGTCAGCATGAATTACTTCTGATTTTTCAAACTATATAAAAAAAAATATAAGAAATGATAAAAAATGGTAAGAAGAAGAGATGTTTAAGATTATATGTAATTATTGTATGCAATATTTAACAATATTGTACTTAATTATATGTAATTAATTTAATAATTATAGAAACTTATGATTAGTATTCTACATAATTAGATTGTAATTTGGGGAGAGAATCTCCCTATATATTTTCTATACATGAAGTGATGTAATATACATATAAGAGAATAAGAAACATCTCTTCTTCTTACCATTTTTTATCATTTTTTTTTCTTACATGGTATCAGAGCCATTTCGAGCCTATCCTAACGAGTATTTGTTGGGTTTAGCAGGCCACCCGCTATCGGGCCGTTATCGGACTACCCATAACATATATCTCCACGCACGAGTTGGTAGCCTCGGCGTGAGGGGTGTGTTGGAGATCCCACATCGACTAGAGATTAGAGTCTTTCATAGTATATAAGTGGGTGCAAACCTCACCTCATTGAGCCGGTTTTATGAGGTTGAGTTAGACTTAAAACCCACTTCTTAACAAAAAGACAACAAATAAATAAATAGATAGAATGAAAGACAAAAACCTAATATTATGTAAGATCTAGTATTATGTAAGATGAAAACAAAAAAGTTGACAAAAGTTTAAAAGAAATGAAGATGAATTAAGACATGCAATACTAAATATAAAGCTTTAACTAAGAAGGGAAATTTTAATTAGGAATAAATTTTAATGTTGTTCTTTAATTGAATATTCTCATTCATACGGCCGCCAGACATTTTTTTTTTATCGGCAATAAAAAATAAATAAATTGGAATCACTTCAGGGGTGATTCAACCCTTATACACGGTGTCCAAACACCGATTCCAGCCTAAAGCCTCTAAAACTAACAAAACAAACCTTGCCCTTAAAACTTCAAGTGACTAACCTCATACACACCAAAGGTTCTAAACACCAATCAGAAAATGAAAACGACACTAACCGAAAATTTGTGGAGACCCAAGCCCACACCTTTACCTGCACTAGAGCAAAAACTTCAGATACGTCAGCCACTCCACTTTTGAAATAAATGTTATTCCTATGTTTCCATATCTCGCTAACCACCCCGACCCAGATTGTGTTCCAAACCATATTAACCGTTTTTGAAGAAAAACTCATCACGGCCGCCAGACATTATGATAGAAAACAGTGGTTCGATAAAAAAAAAAAGTCACAATCTACTTTTACTTCATATATTTTCAAGTATTTGTATCAAAAAAGTAAAATTAAAATAGTTAGCAAATATAATTGTTTTACAGTAAAAGTGAGAAGATAAAAAATGTGGGTGAAGTCTTACATAATTATATATCTGTGATAGAGGTAATGACTGTTTTGCTGTGTGCATGGTCGGAGTAATAGATCTTAAATAAGTTTCGTGCATAGAGTTCTCAATGAGGTTGTGGAAGCAACATATAGTGTCATGTTTGTTGGTTTCTTTAATTTTTTTTAATTTACTTTTGTCAAAGTTTGACTATATTAGTGTGATTATCCTATCACAAAATTTGAGGCTGATTTTAAACAAACCATCACAACTTCCAGCTCTTGTAAAGGAGACTTTGATGAAAGAAATTCATTGTGTGTAAGAAAAGTATAAGTTAAGTATGTTTTTCTCCTTTGAAAATAAGTAAATTTTAGTTTTTATAAAGGTACTTTTACTTTTGTTTTTTTTAAATATATAATTAATTCTTGTTTTATTTTTATATCACGTCAATTAATTATTTATATTTCTAAGGTCACTTGATCAACTTAAGTGGTATATATATATATATATATATATATATATATATATATATATATATATATATATATATATATATATATAAATAAGAATAGAAGCCTCTTGTTATAAATTATTGATATTAATCAAACCATTATAATTTAATAAATAATTTATAACTATTAAATATATACATATATAAATAAATTTAAGTCGACAACATTTCCACATTACTAAAAAAAATCATTAAATAAAAAATAATTTTAGAAAAAAAATAATTAGTCATAATAAATTAAATATTATTTTATAAATTAAAAAAATATTAATATTTAATTTAGTTTCTAAATTAATAAACTAATATAATTTTTTTTATTAAATACTAATTTAGAAACTAGTTTATGAAATTATTTTAGATACTAATAATTTTTTTAATATTTAAGATTTGTGATAATCTATCTTCCTTTATTAAGAATAGAATGAAACGGTAAAATATGTGAAAACTAAAATATATTGATGGTAAAATATACAGAAAAAACTGAATAATTACTTTTTTGAAATAATAATAATCGAGTAATAAAATGAACAATTATTATTTTTTTCTATTTTTCTCAAATTATGATCACGAAAGTTCGTACGAGAGTAGCTTTTATTTATGGTTAATTTTATAAAATGCAGAATCTTATTTGGATAAGTTGAGAGTTGAATAAGATGAGTTGGTATTTTAAAATGAAGAAAATAATGAACACAGCTATGCAATTAATAGGTGGTAAAGTGGTATAATATACTTTTTATAACTAATTTTGAAGGAAGAATATATAAATGTGAAATTATTGGTCCCATTTAAGACTTTGCTTATACAATATTATATAATAGGCCCCAGAAAACGTGTCCTTACAGCTGAGGCATTTTCCAGTTTTCTTTTTCACATAAATTTACATTATATACAGATTCCTTTCTTTTCTTTCAAATAAAAAGTTTATTATTTGCAAAAGGTAGAATAGTAATGGTTTGATGTCATGGTCCAATGGGCCGGTCCAATAGGCAGAAGAAGCACCCTATTTGGATGGAAGATTATATAATGTAGGTAAATTCTTTCTCTACCTCCATGTCTTTCTCCATTAACTTTATATAAATTGTGAAAATTCAATTTTAAGTTTTTTAAATTTTTTAAATAATCTTAAATAAAGCATAATTTCATTTTCTTTTTAAATAACATCAATACTATGGACTTCCATACCTCTCTTCCGTCCATAACACTTTCATTTTTCTCCAATCGCAATGATTGACATAGTAGTTTCATCATTTGAGCGTGTGTGAGAAGGTTGACAAGAAGATTCATTTATTTGATGTTTCTTAGTATGAATATAACTTTTTTTTGAGTTTTGTACTCCATTTTTTCACCTTGCTTATTTTTATGGGTTTTGTTGTTTCTAAAAAAATGAAAAAAAAAAAAAATGAACGAAACACAATCACAAGGTTTATCACCAACCATCACAAGATTTATCACCAGCCACCACAAGCAACCACCACCACTTAAAAATGAAGAAAAAAACACAACACTCTCCACCATACTCAAAAGGGTATTATTG
>Ga0123342_1004831_pt1 | contig 20192 bp, 8 predicted proteins | sample Turbeawhitnodule_FD_89960 | JGI IMG/M metagenome (GOLD analysis project Ga0123342, IMG submission 89960) | Root nodule microbial communities of legume samples collected from Mexico - Turtle bean Mexico white nodule | ecosystem: Host-associated > Plants > Roots > Nodule | place: Mexico: Nepantla... | reverse complement strand
TTATTTACGTTATTCATTCTATACATTTAGTCTACAATAGAACCTCGAATAGGATTGTCTATGAAATAGGATTGGATTTTTGTGTCTATCATGTCATCCCGGAGTACTCTCAAATGTCTAATCCATGAGATCTCTGGTTCTCGCAAGAAGGAGATGTGTTAGAAATCCAATATGGTGCCACATCATCACAAATTAACGTCGTTAGTGGAAATTTAGCAGAAAGTACCAAATTGTAAACTTTGATACCAATTTTGATTTTTTTTTTAAAAATCACGATATTAAATTGAATATTGACTCCAAGGACAAAAATGTAATATACCTTCAAAATATATTTTAAAACCTTTAGATTTTTCAAATAAAAATATTAATCGTCTTCACAAATATCTTAAATTCAACTTTCAAAATTCTTTTAACATGGAAATTTAAAAAATTAATAAATATTAAACAATAACACTTAAAACAAAGGAAGAGATGTGTTATTGGGGGTAATTCTTTTATGTTATTAAAAAAACTGGAAAATGTTATAATATAAGGACTTGTTTGCAAAATCTTCTTCCAGGTTTCATTCTTCTGTCTCTGCAATCTCCAATATCCATGTTTGCTTCGGTGAGCAACAGCAGCATCAATATTTTACGCCACTGCGCTCTCCTCCGTCCACGTGTCCTCAATCTTGGATTTGGTTCTCTCCTGCACAGGTTCGGTGCCTCAGCTCCGATGGACAATGGCCGGAACAACCCCTTCTCCTCCTACGCTCACGCCTCTCCCAGGTTGTTTCTCGTCTCTCCTTCACCTTCCTCCAAACTCACCAATTTCCTTTCTCTTTTCTCTTTTCGGAATGCCTCTGTTCAAATGTTGTGAATTTCGAAGGATTTGTTCGGTTTAGGGAATGTATCGATGTAACTACTTGCAATGACAACCTACGTCGTTTTTCAATATTTGGAATTACGGTTATATCATTGTATTGGAGATTGCCATCTTTTTGTTGTGGATAAATTCTTGTGATTCAATATTTTGATGTTTTCACCACTCAAGGAGGTGAAATAGAAGCGTTTTGTTGGAGTATTCTAGTGTACGAAACTCTTGAACAATTATGCAGTTATCTTGGAGTATTCTCGTGTGCAAAACTCTTGAGGATTGAAGCTCAAGATGTGCAGTTTCATTGGTCTGTATACATCAATTTTTGCTTGTTATTACAGGAATGGAATTGTTGGTCCGAAAACAAGGGAAGTGGATTGGATTTGGAGGAGGCACTGCGGATAAAAAAGGATTAAAGGCATGTAAAAGAGTAAAAGGAGAGGGAAGGCAGTGAATCAATTAGTATTCCCTTCTAAGGGCTGCACTCTACAGTCTCCCTCTTCACTTTAGATATCTATCCCTACATCTCTTCTTCTAAGTTTTAACTAGCTTCATTATAGTTCTTGTTCAATTTTCGGTTTTTGACTATTTCTTCTGCAATGTAATGGAATTCCTACTTCAAATTGTGATTCAATACTATGAATAAGTTTCTGTTTCATAGATTGCTCTACATTATGTACACTTATCAATTCACTCAGTCGCTACCATTGTGGAATCATGCTGAAGGTTTTATGCTTTTTGATATTTATGTTCAATTGTGGCAGTGGCCGTGGAAAGGCTTTTGATATGAGAAATGATAGAGAAAAAACAAGAGGGCGTGGTGGTGGGAGTGGCTCAGGAAAGGATAAAATTGACGCTCTTGGTAGGCTCTTGTAAGCATTACTTCTCTCTAATAATTTTTTATTTTTCTTAAACATTGCCTTTATTTTATTCCTTCATTGCTGCCAAATGTGAGTTTCATTAGTTGTTGTGTTTAGTTTTGTATGAAACATACAGTGGCATTGTTATTCTTTTTCTGTGTGGAAAAAAGTTTGGGAAACATATGGAATTTGTTTGCCTTCAGATTTCAGCAACAGAGCGAGTGAGCTTTGTGATATGTCTTAGTTACGCTGTTTTGTGCTTGATTCTTCTAGGAAATAAATACACTGCATTTATCTCTGTTTAATATGTGCAGGACTCGAATTTTGCGACATATGGCATCTGAATTGAATTTGAATATGCGGAATGATGGTTTTGTGAAAGTTAATGATTTGTTAAAGCTGAATATGAAGACATTTGCTAATATTCCATTGAGATCGCACACTGTTGATGATATTAAGGAGGTCAATTATTTTCATATATTTTTCTTTGTTTCAGCACATGTTCATTCCATTTTTTATGCTGCCTCTCCAATATCGTTTATTTTGTAATTAGATTCTTGAGTCACATTATCTAAGAAGAATTTGGGTGAAAATATAAAAAGTAAGTATATAACATTGTCGTATCGTTGATATTAAATGAACTCTTCAATATTTGTTGTTATGAAGCATAAAAGATCACTTCATTTTATTGCGTGTCAAAGATAAATTCCTTGTATTGATTTACTAGCATCCTTTCTCACTTCTGTAGAATTTTAGAAGATTGATATTTGTCTTTCTCTCGTAAAAGCAGTCAGAATATAGCTAACAAAGTAAGAATTTACCTGATCTATCATTTCTACTTTCAGCAACTAATTCTGCAATAATTTAGGAAATTGACTAGGAACATTTGCATAGTATTTTTTTGTCATCCAAAGAATTTACATGTTGGTTAGATTAGTGGTTTTGACCTAGTCTTAAAATTTAACTTAACTTATGTAATGTACATGGCTTCTGTTTCCTTTGAATGATTATTTATGCTTATATAACCTCTTTTTTTCTAAACTATACTAATAAATGTTATTTATATTTGGTTTTATCTTTTCATTATTGTAAACAATTTGTTGTAAGTCCATATAATTATAATGTCAATTAATTGAAAGAAAAACATTTTATTCTAAAATATATTTTGGTCTTAGGCTGTTCGAAGAGATAATAAGCAGCGGTTTAGCCTCATGGAAGAGTATGGGGAACTATTAATACGTGCAAATCAAGGCCACACAGTAACGGTAGTGTATTCCTTTTAATGAAGTGATGACAACTTCATCTATCCAATTTACTTTTGAAGTGTTGAAGAAATAATAGAACTTAAAGTTTATACTCTGTAATGCAACATATGGTAATGCATCTAATTTTATCTTAAAATTTGCTTTTGCCATTGTCATGTTAAGACGCCAATGAAAAACTCTAATAATATTATCAATTGTTTCTATCGTCAATGAGCTAAACCCTTTTTAACCCTGGTATGCATATTCCCTTATTTTGAGATATCTTAAAAATTGTCCGTCAAGTGACAGGAAAAAGTTATGCCAGTACTGTTGTCCACAGCCTTGCCAAATTCTGTTGTTTCCCTTTTGTTCTTAAGCAGATTTGTCACTAATACTTCTTTTTCCAATTTTTTAACAGTTAAATAGTAATGTTCTGACTTATGTTATGTTGAACTTTTGAATCTTGAATTTATTCAATTTTGTCCACCTGCCCTTACAATACAATTATTGACTTTTCATCTGCAGACTGTTGAAACTGAAAGCTTATTGAAGCCAATCCTTTCAGCTGAAGAAGTTCCAGGTGCATAATTATTAGCTTTGGGGTTTTTTAACTAGATCCAAGCTATGATGAACGCTGGCAACACATTAATTTCTGTATGTTATGATGATGCTATGTACATATTTATAATTTAAATTTATGTCTTCAATGGTGGACATGTTACCAATCTTAGTGTTTTCCAATGACCCGGTATTATATTAACATAATTCTTATTACTTAAATCTGTATATCTGCCTTTTCAACTCATACTCTGTAAAACAAAAATTCTGTATTTATATTTTATTTGTTACCTTTGCTTGATTTTGTGATTTTATGCAGTTTGTGTGCATGGAACCTACAGAAAGAACTTGGAATCAATTCTAGGATCTGGGCTGAAACGCATGAAAAGATTGCATGTTCATTTCTCTTGTGGTTTACCGACAGATGGAGAAGTAATTAGTGGTAATGTGATATACTATTTAAAATGAATCCTATTTAAATATCGAAGTTTAAATTTTGATACTTTTGTTTAATTTTTGTTAGGCAAGTTAATTTTCCTTTAAGGATAATAAGGATGAATGGGTGATACTTAAATTTAAAAGCCAGAAGGAGTGACACTGGAGGTGTCTATTTTGATTGATAATGTAGCTTTGACCAAATGTGGAATCCAAATGACCAATTTATAGTTTTGCTTTTTACCCTCTGTGTTCAAATGTTTTCTCCGTTGCCAGGGTAGAAATGCTAAAATCCTACTCGTACAAGGGATTCAAATAATAATTAGTCCATCATCCAAAGATATGGGGTTACCTAAAGCTTGGAAAAAAAATGTCTGTTTACTTTAGTGCTCTATCAGTATTAGTAACTAGTTATTTCTCTCCAAATGATTAATCATATTAATATTATAGTGGTTGTTTCAATTTAGTGAAACAATACTTGGTTCAGAAGTACCATTAATGATCCCAGCTTGGACCTAGTAGCATCTCTTTACCCCTTCACAACGTATCCATTGGAGGGTGGAGAGACCTTTGAATTGGAAGTCTCCTTGATGGACGGCAGTGGGCCTCCAACTAAAGTTTATGAGTGAAAGAAGAAAGGGCTTAAGGGTGTAATTGGGAAAGAGAATTCTGCTAGTGAAGGAGTGGAAGGGGCTAATAGAATGGAAAGCTGTCATGAGGGGATTGGAGAGACAGATCTGGGGAATCATGGAGGAGACGTGGTTGAGGGGGGTGGGGGCCGAGGAGTGAGAGGGTATCACTGTGGGGTGATTGTTGTCACTGGGCAGAAATCATTCTCTGAGTGCTTTTTCTTTTTGCAGTTTCTGTTGCTTCTTTCTTATGGTAATTGGATTGTAATCAAGGCTAGTTCCTTGAATTCCATCAAACATTAGTAAATTTCAGTTCCTATTCCTATCACTCTTCTTGGTTGACATGGGAGTTATTATGTCCTGTCACTCCTATCATCCTATGAAATTAATTTCTCATATGGAAAGTACTAATGTGTAGCATGATCTTTAGTAGTTTCAGCTATTTCCTTAGACGTTTAGACTCTAAATGTTTGACACTTAGACTTGCTTCCTCACTGTACCAATTACTTCTTTATTTTGATTTTCCCAGGTATGAGGCGAGATGTCAATGTTCTTATCTTTATTGACGTTAGAAAAGCATTGGAGGGTATGATGTGACAATATTACAAACAATGTGTTCTTAATGCGAACAAAACAAGTTCATCTTGAAATGTTGATTAACTTTGTTGTTTGATGATGGTAAGTAAAAAACTACTTAACTTAAGGCTTCTTTATATTTTTTTGATCCTATTTCAGAAGGTATGAAGCTTTACATTTCGGACAACAAGGTGATCTTGACGGAAGGTTTTGATGGCGTGGTTCCACCCAAATTTTTTGAGAAGATAGAATCATGGCCTGCCAGACACCCTATTCCCTTTTGAAATTCTCTTGTAGAATCATCATCCACTGTAAGTTGAGGATTATTAGATATGATTGTGTAAACCTCTCGCAAGAATATTATTATTTGGTTCCTTGTTTCTTTTGTTTCTTAGAGCATTCACTTACGTTACTTTGGGTCATTGAGTGAGTTATTCATATATGTAAAGATAGTGTATTATGTAACATTATCATTTATATCTTGTTCATTTTTAATTATTTTTAGTTATTTGAAAATTATAGGAATTAACTTTTAATGACTAAATAGTAAAATTATTTAGTTTGAGTATTGCAATTTAGGTATACTTGTTTGTTGCATGACATACATTTCTTCTCTTGTTAAATAATCTTTATAACTAAATAGTGATTTTTTAAAATTTAATTGGGATATTGACAGAATCTCTATCATCTTATAATTCTCTTAAAAATAATAAGATTAAATTTTATAATAATTATCTTAAAAAAATTCATAGAATGTTGCTTAATAAATTTATAAGTGTATAATTCACAAATTGTTTACCATTTTTTAGGCCACTTCCATACTTAAGCATCCAAAAGCCAGCACCCAGATGTCATTTATGTAGAATCCAATAAAGTTGTAACAATACGGTTAACTTCATCAATTATCTATTATGTTATCCCCATAAGAGACTCCACATACAATAATTTGTTTAATAAGTTGTATCGTATACTTATGATTAATTTATATTTCTCAACTTTTGAAGTAGTTTGGTAAAAGAGCTAGTGTAAATGTTGAAGTGAATAAGCTAAATTTAAACCCATGAAAGAATTTTAACTAATCACACTTTCTATTTTTTATATAAATATTTTTTTAAAAAAATCATCTAAGACTGGAGAGTATACAGTGTAAGTGCATCATCCTTTTGGGAATTGTTTTTTGCACCCCATGATTTCCTCATGCATAGATGATAACCTCCCTGAGCCAACTGCAAGTTATGCTTGACAGGCATATGCGAGTTGCCAAGCTTAACTATTCAGACCGGGCTGCTTCTTCCTGCACCTCCTTACCTTCTTGTGCCACCTCCATATATTTTGTATATTCCAAAAATACCCTTTATTAATATTCCGGATTACATAATCCGGAAGTCTTTTTCTAGATCCAGAATTAGCTTCTGGATTATGTAATCCGGAAGCCTTTTGTGATTAGCTTCCGGATTACATAATCCGGAAGTCTTTTCTATACATAAAATTAGCTTCCGGATTATGTAATCCGGAAGCCTTTTTTTCAGAGGAGTGATTAGCGTCTGGATTACATAATCCGGAAGTCTTTTCTAAATATGAGATTGACTTCCGGATCATGTAATCCAGAATATATTCGGATTACATAATCCATAGGCTTATTTCAAATGCAAAAAAGAGTTTTGGATTTTATAAATCTCAAGAACACTTCCGGATTCAAAAACAGCTTCCGGATTATGTATGGAGGTGGCACAAAAAAGGAGAAAATGATCTTTTTACATTTTGTATGGGAGTGGCAGAAGAAGGTATGGAGGTGTAGGAAGAAAGTGTCTTCAGACCGACCAACACTTTCTTACAATGATTTGTGGGCTGACCTCACATGACCCTTCTCTCGCATTGTTATCTGTAGTTAGACTATTTCTTCGTGCACTTTCGTAGGTTCTTTTTTCACTTTCATAAATTTTTGTATTCTAAAAATATCTTTCTGTAATATTTTAGATTATATAATTTGATTTTTTTAAAATTTATAATTAATTTTTGGATTATATAATTCAGAAGCCTTTTTTCATATGCGTGATTAATTTCTGTATTACATAATTTGAAAGTCTTTTTTAGTTTATAAATTATATGATCTGAAAGTTTTTTTTCAAATACGTGTCCGGGTTACATAATCTGAAAACTATTCTATGGATGTAGTACAAGAAGGATAAAAAGATATTTTCACATTACAGAGGAACATATGAATATGAAGGTGCAGGAAAAAACAGTGATGTAGTTAAAAATAAGCAAATCTCCCGCATTGTTATCCATAGTTAAAATTAAGCAAATTTCTTTACATCATATCAATTTCAACCTACATCTAATCTGATATTGAAAATGACAAAAAGGTATGATAAAAATAACTTTAAATAAAAAGAGAGTAGGAATAAAAAAATATTTCCATAATCTTGTTTTTGGAAAATATTCTAGATTTAAAATTCCAAAACATATTTTTGAATTTAAACATATTTTCCTAAATGTTGTCTTCTAGATTTTTTAGAATATATTTCTGAATTTGAATTTCTGGAACACATTTTGATTTATTTTTTTTCAAAATGCATTTTCAAATTGTATTATGGATTTTTTTTTTACAAAATGTATTTTTTATTTTGAAATTTTTTTTCTAAAACGAAATTTTAACTTTTGAATTATATTTTTTTAATTCTGGATTTTTAAACCCAAAATAGAAGATAGTTTTGGAAAATTTAAAAGATAAAAGGTTGCTGGTCGAAATTGAAATTGATATGGTACATGAAGAAGTTGCCTTAAAAATATTGAGAAAATAAAAAAAAAAAACTATGGAAACAAGGCATAGATTCATCTTAACTTAGAAAAGCCTATAGCATCCAAATTGATCACAAAGGCAACTTCTAATACAAGGAGAAGCAAAGACAAACTTTCCACCACAACAAATCAAAATTCTTGAAACAACAATGATTCATTGCAGATTGAACTCAGTTAAATAGTAAACAAGTGGAAAAATTAGTGAATTTCAAGAAGATATGGGGTTACATCTTCATTCCATTCCTTCCCCCAGAGTTTGAAGTACTGTTCTCAATGATTTCTACAGTTCATCAAAGAAAAAATTGCTTTCAATGATCACAAAGTCTATGAACTAATATTTGCTTAGATGATGATGATGATGATGTGACTTCTGCCTAAGTTTATTCATCAAATTGTGTCTTCAGATGCCCATCCTTTCTTCTCCAGCTCTTGTCGCAGTGCCTGACACCAACAAATATGTTTTCATAACAAAAATATTTAAGGTAAGGATTTGCATCCATTACAACAAATATTCTTTATCTCTATCATTTGAAAAAATGTCAATTATTTCTGATCAAAGTACAGTTAACTAAATTAACCTTCAGTTAAAATATGTGACTAATTTAGAAGAGAAAATAATTCACTGATATAAGGAAAAAGGAAGTTTTTTCCTGCAAACCAAGAATTTCTTTAAATACAGAGAAAGCACATGATAGGATGATAAAACAAGCCATACCTTTATTCTTTTTCTATTCAGATCAAAATCAAAGTTCCCCAGCCGAGATGCTGATCGATACTCCACAGTAGAACCCTTATTAGGTGGAAACCAGAACTCAACATCATCCACAAACTGTTCAAACAAGACACAAAAAAGGAGAAAGAAATTAGAAAAATGGTTATTTTTCTTCATGATGAGTTTCCTTTGATGTAAGTTACACATACCCCCAAGATTGAGCTTTGATACTCCACACGAATATAGTCTTCTTTCCTTTCAACTATCCTTGGTGTAAATTTGTCTGGTGTTGTTGATTCAATCTGTAAAAATGATCAGGAACTGGTTTTTAACTTCAATGATTGAAAAAGTGCAAACATCCAACTATTACAACCCAGTTACAAATCACAAATTAGAAAAAGGTTAGCATCATAATTAAAGTTTAGATCTAATTTAATCCTACAAAACAGACTCATAATTAAGAAGAGTGTTATCTCCACTCCACTCAGATAGTTTGATTTGACTATATCACTGGTTAAAGAAGGATCTTCAACACTCTTTTAGATTATTATTAGTAAAATCTTATTAATAACCACCAAATTCTGCAGGTTTCACTCCTAATTGAATGAGTTTCTTCTGTAACTTTATAGTTTTCAATAGATTTTAACCAAGAATAGAAAAGAGAGTGTAATAAAAATAGTGAGTTCCAAAGGGTACTACTAACCCTCCTTTGATAAATTTTATATAGAGTGAGGGAAGGAAAATTTCCAATCCAGTGATATAATTCATGATTTCAGTTCAGATAGATTTTTTACCACGTCTATCAGTTCCTCCATGGCTTCCTCTTTGCTCACAGGATTTTTCCTGCCTTCAGGATTATAGTTCCTGAAAAAGAAGGAAAAAATTAAAACAAAGTGACATCATGATTCATCTATGTCTGCTGATCAAAAAATTATAAATAAAATGATTCATCTATATCCAATAATAAAGTTGGAAATTTGGTGGGACCGTACTCAATATAAAGACCAATCTAGAGAAAAGTTTCTTTTGTCAAATAAAAAAGAAGAAAAAGTAAAGATTGCACAACTTCACCAGCCAATACTTGTGTGACCAATAGTCCTATTCTTTTGTCAAGTCAACATTGTTGAACAGTCAGTAGTCCAACACCAGTTGCACAACTTTCACGTTGTTTAAAACGTGATAAATTGTTCCAACAAGTGCACTTTGTATATTGAAACGTGATTCTCACAAATATTTCACAACATCTTTTGGACTAAATCCAAAAAAATCCATAAATAAACCTTGACTGCTCATCTCCTAAATTAGGCATACCAGATTGTTCTCAACACGCAAATTTCACTTATCAGAAAATCAAGGCTCAAAAGAACAAGATAATGAAAATACTTTATGATGTTTTTATAAGTTGTTTTCAGTTTATCTCAACAAGATTTTCAAGAATAGCTTATGAAAATAGTTTAGAACTTGCTGTATGAGAATAATTTAATCATAGTAACAACTTACACATAATTACTTACATTACGAGCACTTAATCAATAAACACTGAACTAAGGTGTTTAAGTTGTTTATCTAAACACAACTAAAAACTTGCATTTCATTCACATATTCATATAATCCCATAAAACCAATATTAAAATTAAAACGAGGAAAAGAAAGGAGGATTTACCAAGGAGGAGCATAATGCGTGCGATCACTGATATTCTCAGAGGTTGATAGACAGTTCTTTGTTGCTGGACACAGAGCTAATGCTGGTGGGTTTTTCTGCACTCCAAGATAATCTGGTTTTTTTCCACTACACAAAACCCAAAACCCAAACCGAGTTCTCTTCTTTAACAACCACTCATTTCCAACAAAAAACAAAACCCAAACTAAAAACCAAAAGGGTCTCACTACCCATTAACAAAATCAAATCTTGAATTAAATTTACGTTAAAAAGTTAAACTTTTTTTCTTCCAAAACACAGAGGAGGGGTACCTGAGGTTGAAGATGGCACCAATGGTCGCTATTTCACTGCTTCTCAATATGAGTTCTCTTCAATATACAAAATAAAATAAAATTGAAAAGTGAATAAATTTCAGAAGATGGTAATGAACAGTCATGAACAATCAGTAGATAGGAGTAAGAAAAGCAAGAGTATGAAGAACCTTCGGTTGATTTGGTCGGTGGGAACATCATGGTGGTGCTTCTGACAGCAGAGAATGCGAGGAAAAGAGGAAGCACTGATTCTACCATTGCTGGGTTTGGTGCAAACCTTGAGATAGCTACAGAAAGAGCTTGAAGGTATCAGTGAAGCCATTGTGGGGAGGTGAAAAAGTTGAAGCTTTGAGAAAATTAAGGAAGTTGGGACTATTTATGATCGGAAATTGAAGAGCGTGACACTTAAAATATTAGAGAATGAGATGTGAATCATGTGATGAATAAAAGAAGGTGGACGGTGCGAATCTTCCTTTCAGCACCATTTTTTTTCCTGATTTAGATATTACGAAATTTTTTTGAAATGTTTAATCAAGAAAAAAAACAGGTTTTTGATTCTTGCATTTTATTTAAACTTTTTTTATGTGTTATCTATCTACAAATTGTTATGATTTGACTATATATAATTTTTTATTTTAGTTTTGAAATTAAAAGTACTAAATCATTATAAATTAAATTTTACGAATAAATATTGGTTTTAAAAAGGATTTAACCTATAATTTTACGTGGACCAAAAAGTGAGAACCATAAAGCTTCTATTACTGAATTTAAAAAAAGTCAAAACTTATATGATAAACCAAGACAAATGTGTCAAAATTTGTATGTTAATAAATAAGGAGATTATTTATTCATTAAAAGATATAATTATCTAATTTTAAAATAACATAAAAAATAGTTTAAAACATGTGTATCCTTTCTATATATAACTGTATATATAAGAAGTTATGTCAGTTATTTTTAAGCTACTAGATTCACATTACTTAAATAAGACTTTACCACTTTACCACTTTGTTGGTTAGTTATATATATGCCATAAAACAATGAATGAGTAGAAAAATTCAAGCTAATTATTGTGAAAGAAAAAAAAATTTAAAATTATTTTTCATCCCATAACAAATATTGTGTAAGAAAATATTTTTTAAATTAAACACTATTTTAATTATTCTTATCTACATTTAATAGACTAAAAATAAGTAATTTAGTTATTAATATTATTTCTCAAGAATGTGCACGTTTTTAGGTTTTTTTTTTATAAAAGTAGAGTATTTTATGTAGGTTAATTATCAAAACAGATAAAATTTTGAAAAATTATCAAAATGATACTTTATCACGACCTTAATGTAATCAGATTTCAACTAATACTTAAGATGATACGACTTTAATTCACAATACACTAAAATGGTGTCACAATTTATCCATTTCGATAATTTTTTAAAATTTTACCAATTTCAATAATTAACCTACAAAATTATCCTAATTTCGAAAAAACTCATTCTTGAAACCTATTAAGAGAAATACTATGTAGAAACCTACTACACTTTCACACCAATTTACTCTATCATTTGTATAAATTCATGCATCCTTTATATATATATATATATATATATATATATATATATATAACTGTATAGATAAGAAGTTATGTGAATTAATTTTAAGCTATTAGATTCATATTTATTTTTTCTAAAATGGTATAATTTGATTTCATATTTTGTAAAATGGAAAAATTATTATTTTTTATTTCAGAATTGAGCAAATCATGCATGTGGGGTATGAAACAATTTTAAAGAAATTGTTGCGAAATACATTTGTGAAGAAATTGTATTTGGTGTATACGATTTTAATTAATAATTATGTTGATATCGTATATGTGAAAATGATTTTTGTAAAATGTTATTAATTGAACTCATACTTGTCATATACAACTTCAGTTATATCAGAATGTACTAAAATCATCCTTACCATGTACAACTTTAGTTCAATGATTTTTTTTTAAAGAAAACTTGTTAATTTTTTTAAATGATGTAATAATTTAAGAAATACTTAGTTATGTTATTTTGATTAAAAATAATGTGTGAAAATGAATAATGGTGGTAAAACCCTAGATTTGAGACGTAAAATAAATTGGAAACCTTAATATTACACAATGCATTCATGCGAACCTCATAATCAATTGAGGCAAAAAATGAATTGTAAGCATCTAATTATTACATGTGCACCATCTTAAATTGTGTGAATTCCTAATGTCACATCCTTTTATTGAACTAAATGCACTAATTTATACTTAAATCAAAGAGGGTGTGATGATATGTAACCTTGACATGCATTGGGTGATTGAGTTGGGTTAAGACACGTGTAATCACATAAACATGCATGTTGCCACACAGATAGCACTTGTCAACTTCATTAGGAACACGTGTTGACCAAATGTGAGCTTGGATGTAATGTAACTTTGACAAGCATTAGGTGATTAGGGTGGTTCAGGATACATGTCATTACATATAAATGCACATTGTTGTGCATGAAAGACTTATAAAAATTATTGGGAATGCCTGGTGACCAGGTGTGAGCTTGGATGTGATGTAATCTTGATATGCATGGGGTGGTTGGAGTGGTCCATGATACATGTTATCACATATGCAAAACTTTGCCACGAACGTAAGACTTGTTATCATCACTAGGAATGCATGTAGACCAAAAGTAACCTTGAATGGGATGTTGAAGGTACAACTGACTCTAGAAAGGGGTTGAATAGAGTCTGAACTCAATCTAGTACTTGCAAAAATTAATAAGGCAAAACAATATACAAAAGATAAAGGATAAAGAGAAAAGTATACACATAATTTATATTGGTTCACCCACAACTTGGGTTACGTCCAATCCCCTTAAGCAACCTGCTTAAGAGCCTTATCAACTTAAGTATTCTTCAAATAACAAGTATTATCCACCTCTCCAGATAAAGAGTGTTATCCACCTCTCTAGGTAAAGAGTATTATCTACCCTTCCAGGTAATAAGTTTTTAACACCTCTCCAGGCAAACAGTTTTAATCTCCCCTGAGACCAAGACCTCTCACAAATGAGAAACACTTTCAACAATGAGCAATCAGTGAAAGCTCTCAGGGTTATCTTCACATAGTGAAAGATTTACAATATAAGACTCACTCTCCAAACAATATGTGCTCTAAACAGCATATTAGAAATATTCTCCCAGAAAGACTACACATACTAAGAATATGAATTCTCTATATAGAATCTCGTTGTACTTGTTTGCGCTTGTGTATGTCTTCTTCGCCTTCAAGGTCTTTATATAGTTTTCTGATTGTGACCATTAAAGCTTTAATTCTCCTCTTTGTTCACATAGTCGTTGGACGATGTATATGGAAACTCTTGCTCATATTTGATTCTTTTGCATCTTGGACTTTAAATGTATTTTTATTTGTTTCTCCTTTAGTCACAATGTGAACTTGATTCATTAATACTATAATATTTTGGGTATCCTTCATTCTCGTGCACTTTTCGTCATCATGTTCACGTCAGATGCTGAATATGGCAACTTCTTCTTTGATTATATTTTATGTGTCTTTGAGTGTATAAAACAATTTGAATTGTATTTTTTATGATCTCTGATGTGAACGTTAACCCTTTAAAGCATGTGACTGATTCTTCAATCATATCTCTGTCATGTTGCTTCACTATAAATACCTTAGACGTTTAATATGGAAATATTTGCTTCGTTGATATTTGTGTGTCCTTTCAATTTGTAATTTTCTTCTATTTTTTTAACTTTGGTGTGGATTTGAACGTTGGATGTAATATTAGATTTGCTTTGAATATCGTTCTCCACTTGAGCTTTACTGCCTTTGATGTTGATTATGGAAAGTTTTGACTTGCGTCTTTAATTCTCTTTCTCTTCGTTATTTGCAAAAGCTTTGAATATCTTTAATTTCTTCCCATGAATATCGCTGGGTAATAACTCCATTATACTCGTTACACGCTCAATAAGAAAACTTGTTCACGCTCTCGTTTGTGTCTTTATGATTCCTAAAATCACATTTAAAAACCTTTGTGATTACCAATTATATTAATATTTTCAATATGTCAGAGCAAATATATCATTGAACAATGATCTCTTAATCACAATTTCTCTTGAATATATTTCAGGAAATATATTTCAATATCGCTTTTAATAATTAAGACATGGGTATTCTATTTTTTGAAATCCTTTTCTAATAGAAATTTCAATTACAATTAAGCACAACTATATTTGAAATCGATGCATAAAATATCTTTTATTAATCATTCAAAACATATTAATTTTGTTCACTATATTTCAAAGAATGTTTTTAGATATTGAATAATTTAGTCGCATGATATATTCGTTGAAGTTTATTTGAAAATATTTTTAAATCTTAATTAAAACACTGCGTTTTGATCAAAGATAATTTGTATAATTTAGCTTAATCAAAATGAGTTTAGAAAACATTTGATAAACATTTAAGCACATATAAAGTGAAAGGATTAAGTTTGAAAACTTTCCTGACAATTAATTGTCCAACGTGTGGTCATCGTTTGATACATTCATTTGATCATCGTCTAGTCCGTGTAACCCTCATGCTTCATATGTTCTTCTTCAAAGTATCATCCAACGTGTGTCTTGAGAGCATTGTCTACCACTCATTTTGTTGATCTTACTAACCATGAATAATTCATTTCATGCTCTTTGTTTGAAGAAGACACCGTCTATCACTTATTTGCTTTATCATTGTCTTGTACTCAACCTAAGCTTATTTTCTCATAAGCACACTTAGCACATTATTCGTTTGAAAAATTCCTCTGATATTTAAAAGCATGTTCCATCTAACACATCTTTGAAGTTTTGTTAGTTTTCACTATAACTCATCATAATGGATTTTCGTTATCATCAAAACATGCTTGGAAGTTTTTCATTATACGGTCGCCTAAGACTGAATCGTCTTAACAAATGTAACCTTGGCATGTGATATGTGCCATAATTGAATAATATTTCATACAAAAAGATAGACACTTATGGACTTTAATTAATAAAATAGTTATAATTCCACCTCTAATATAGGAATTTGAACCTTTTTACATATTTTTGGATTATAAGATGAATATGAATTATTTATTCCCAAATTTGTGTTAATTTCAGGAATCTAGGGGTAAATGGAGATCAAAAGGTTAAAGGAGAATGAACAAGTTAAAGTCAAGATGAAACATACAAATGTGGAACATTGAAAACTCGCCCAAACCTGCTCTAGTAAGATCACTCTAGAGGAACTCGTCCAAGACTCGTTTAAGCGAGTTCACTGCAGTGAACTTGGGCTTTTTCTCATGAAACTCGCTTAAGCAAGCAATATTTCGCTTAAGCGAGATATCACTTATCCCAAGCCCAATTAGGTTAAAGATGCCTTTCGATAACGCATGTAGGCAGTTGCCGAATTGGTGAATATCAGTAAAGAGAAAAGGAAAGAAGGAATGAGAGAATGGCTTTGAGAGAGATTAGGGTTTCAGAGAGAATGGGAAATCGAAATGAGAGAGAGAGAAAAAAAGTGAGTTTTAAGAATTGGTACATGACAAGCTCTGGTAGGTCCAGGTGTCATGTGGTAATTGGTGAAGCTTTGGTCAATTTCCACTTTGGGTAAATTTCTTTTTCAAATTTTTTTCCAAAAAATTAAGGTTGTGACACGTGTCAAAATAGGTCTGTTTCTGCTCCCTCAATTCTGATTACTTTACAGTTCATTATAAATAAATGCAGTTCAAATAGAAACCTTTTTTGTGATAGTGTCCACATTCAACTTTCCACTTGCGAACCCAATTTAAACACAGTTCGGGTAGGGCAAAGACAGATACTTTTTTGTACATCAGTGCATTATAAAATACGCCTAAACAATCACTCAATATTGAATTTGTACCGTTGGGGAAAGCCCAAGCCAGACCTTTTACTCTACCCCCAAAACTTCATCCAAAAAATCAGGTTACATTATACAGATGTGAAAACATTGATCAATGTACACTGCTCTCATAAAGCATAAACAATGTTATAAATACAACCAAAATGCAATAAGTTTTTTTTTTTGTATTTGCAGTTCCGGCAACGGGTTCACTTGATGGGCAACATCATTTTGTCTTATATTATGTGTTTATATAAGCTCTTATTGTACATTCACTTTCCATTACTCAAAAAATTTAGAGCACCATTCGGGATCTGAACTTTGAATTGAAAGACTGGGTTAACTTCTGTAAATACATCTTGCCTAGAACACCCTATAATATAGATTTGTGGATGCAATTATGAACTTGATACAGCTATAAAACAATTTTTTTATATTAAAATAATCAGAAGATAATTAAATAATTTATACATTAAAGTATTCTAATGTACATTACATTATAATATACATTACATTAATTTTGAAATCAATAAAATTTATAAACTATTTAATAAATAATTAATAAATAGAAATACTATATTACTTAATATCCTACTTAATATAACGTTTCTATATATATTATGATGTAACGTAATAATTTATACGTTAAAGTATTTAAAAAATATACACTATATTAATTTTAATTTGTAACAGTTAAGTCCTAAAAATACTTTTAAATTATTATGTATATTATATTAATTTTAATTTATAACAGTAAGTCCTTAAAATGCTTTTAAATTAATTTGCACTTGACTTGTCCATGCAGAAGAATAATTATTACATTATTTTATTGTAAACTTTAAATTATAATTCCATATTTCATATTATTATAATTATATTTTCTCTTCATGTATTTTAAAAATATACATTATATTAGTTTACAATATTAATTTACAATATACATTATATCTACATGAAACGAAACTTGTAAAATAAAATAAATTAAAATCAATTTGCCATGTTAAAATAACAAAAATTGTAATATTAAAATAACAATAATACCGTCCTTGGCAAAAATGTATTTGCCAAATTAAAATCAAACACACATCTAACCAAACAAAACAGAACTTGAAATATTAAAAGAAACAAAACATTGTCTTGGTAAAAATATATTTACCAAATTACATTTAGAAAAAAAAATATTATGGACTTCTTACAACACTAACAACACCTTAATATCAGTTGGAGTTTCCCCACTCTTAGCCTCAAAGATCAACTTGTCATCTTCATGAAGTAAATGCATCTCACAAAACACTCTCCATCCACACCCAAATTTAACTGAAGGCTTGAGAGGTGTCCTTATGAGAATTTTGCACTTTACCTCAGTCTTATGTCCATGAAGGACAATATACTTTAACCTCCTTTGTCGAATGTAATTCGCAAAAGCAAGAAGATCCTGCAAAGAAACACGTGCATATAAATCATTAATAAAGTAATATAAAGTTAAAGAAAAAAAAATATGCAATAAAAAAATTACCAAGTGACTTGAATTGCATTGATAATGGGTTAATATAAGAGTGAAATGAACATAGGGACCATTAAAGAGTGGGGCACGATTCTAGATCCGATCATAAAATTTGTTTACACATATAGATGTTGATCTACCCTTAAACAAAGTAATCTTAAAAGAATTATTTCCTACGTAATCAAAATAAACAACGTGATCACCGGGAAGCCCATAATGTTCCCGAATTTTAGACCAAACTCCATGATGGAAAAACGCACGCGGAACCAACATCCATGACCCAAGATACCAATCTCCCACTTGAAGTCACGAAATAATGTTCACCTACACTTCAACTATGTACATGTACTTCTGTAATCTGTCGAAGGAACTTAATGTTCCACCTTTAGTTGCCACCAGCCTTCTTAATCATTTTGAAGACTTCGTTAAAAACTCCCCTGAGTTTCAACAGTCAGTCACTGGCCCGTTCTCTGTTCCTACCGGCTCCCACTTACAAGAACTACCGGATCCTGGAACAACTTGAGAACAAACACTCTCCATATTCAACAAGAAATTTTCTGGAGAAGTTTCAACCGCTGGAATACTGGTTCTCCTAACCCACTGTCGTCTAGGAACCTAAGCTGAAGCACAACCCGTGCTCCCACTGCCACAAGTACCTCTGACTGGTCTACCCTGAACCTTTCCATGCTCGTTCATCCTGAATCTGACCTGTGGCTCTAGGTTTCTTTCTTGTAAAGACAATCCTCTTCTGCCCACGAGATTCTGTGAACCGGACTTTGTTTATCTTCTGAACTGGGATGGTCACTCCCTCGGTAATCCGACCATATACAACGAACCTCTCTTTCTTCCACGGGTCATGACAAGATTTCCCTTGACGACCTTCCACTGCTAATTTCCGAACTTCACTTCATGTCCCTGTTCGTCCAACTGCCTAACAAAAATCAAATTTTTCGTCAAACTTGGAACAACTCTGACATCCGATCAGCAGAAATAAACGACACAAGATTTAACGTGGTTCGGTCGCCAACTGCAACCTACATCCACACGGGCAACTATTAGGTTTTCATTTTATCATGTCGCACACCAATTACAAGTACAATGATCTCTTTAAATAGAGATTATAAAAGGGACACAATGATTAAGCCTACTCACTAAACATGGTGTCTAGTCAGCCCAATCCAATTGGTCCTGGCTTCATACCCAACAATCTCCCACTTGAAGCCACGAAACAATGTTCACATGCGCTTCAACTGTGTACAATGATTAAGTCCACTCACTAAACATGGTGTCTAGTCAGCCCAACCTAATTGGTATTGACTTCATACCCAACACTCCAATCAACTTAGGCATATATAGATCCATATTATACTTCACAATGAATCTATTGTTCTCGTCATCAACCAAAAACCAATTTGGTCCTAGTTCATTGCCAAACTGAATGGCAAAAGCCCAATAAACTAAACTATGATCCTTTACCAAAGAAAATACATGTTACATTTCGTTAATCGTAATCTAAAATATAAAATAATCAAATAATAATAAAACATAGCATACCTCGTTTAAGATGTTCATTGTGTGGAATTTTTCTCTTAGAATCCATTGTGAAGATATCATCCAAATTCGGGAAATTTTCTATTTCTGGTACTATAACCGAGACAATAGAATCATAAATCTATATCTATCTATATCATTATCAAAACCCTAACCACAAATGAAAAAACCAATAACAAAAACCACAGAACAAAAATCAGTGAACAGAAAACAGATGAAAGGAAAACACTACAGAAAAACCACAAATAAAAAACCAATAAAAAATGAGAAATAATATTAACATGCACATAACCAAATTTATGATAAGTGCACACAAATATAAGAAAATAGATAAAATGAAAAAAATAAAAACTTAAACTGTGAACAGAGAACATATGAACTGCAGCAGAAAAACCACAAATAAAAAAACAATAAAAAATGAGAAATAATATTAACAAGTACATAACCAAAAATATATATGATGTAAGGATCTAGAAAATAACCTTAGAGTAGAAGTGATATATTTTAAATGATACCTGAATATTTTATTATTAAAATGAAAATGACATATAAATAGAAAATTCAGTTATTCAGGTTTCATTTT
>Ga0123342_1004830_pt1 | contig 20195 bp, 10 predicted proteins | sample Turbeawhitnodule_FD_89960 | JGI IMG/M metagenome (GOLD analysis project Ga0123342, IMG submission 89960) | Root nodule microbial communities of legume samples collected from Mexico - Turtle bean Mexico white nodule | ecosystem: Host-associated > Plants > Roots > Nodule | place: Mexico: Nepantla... | reverse complement strand
TGATGGTTTAGGACAATTAGGGAACTATCATAGAGGAATGAAAACCTTAATTTATAAACCCTAATTTTAAAATTAGTGTTCTTAAATTGGGAATATTTTAAAATTAGGGTTATTTGATTTTGGGAAAACATTAATGGAGAATCACAACATGAGCAACGAGGCTCTGATACCACATGTATAAATGTAAATTGAACACATACAATTATGTTCACAAATAGATCTGATCATATCATGATTCTCATACAATCAAGAAGGAATAGGCACTTACCTTTATCTCCTTTGTCCCAACAGTGAGACAGCTATTATTTGCAAGGACAGAACCCTATAGCCTTTAGTTCCCAATCTCCATCAGATGTAGGTTTTCCATTAGGTATATCATCATATATATATATATTTCTCACATTAACTAATGGACCTTTAATTCTATTATTATTATTAAATCATATTCGGGCCCAAAGCCCAAACTCTAAGTCATGCGAATCAGTTTATAGAAATTAATTTACATAATTTCTTACAAATATATGTTAAATTTTTTTATTGATGGATAATATGATGAGTTTATTCTTTATTTTCAAGTGACTTTTGACATTTATGGTGGTTGCTTATGGTTGTCGGTAGTGGTTGTGATGATAGAGATAAGTTTTGTGGTATTTTTAAAGTTCGTTATCCGTTCGCTTTATTTTTTTATTTTTTTTCATGTATACCAAATTGTAAAATTCATAACACCCCCTTAATGTATCATGTATTCTGATTACACAATTCAGAAGGTAAACCTAAATCTGGAAGTATCTTTTGAATTGTCCAATTTGTAACACATTTTGAACTTACTATCCAAATAATACAATATGAAATAGCAAATTGAGATCTAGATTTACCCTTTGAATTCTAGATTTACCCTTTGAATTGTACAATCCAAAATAAATATTATAATAAGGAGGTGTTAGGGAGTGTATAATGAAAAAAAAAAATCTATAAATACCTTATGGATTTTACAACCTGGGAGGTGTAAATAGAAAAAAAAATACATTTCCAGGTTGTATAATACAAAACATATTTTTTAAGGAAAAAATGGTCTTTTTACCTAATCTGTGGAGGTGCACCAGAAGCTTTGGAGATGCAAGAAGAAACAGGCTAATTTAATTATTAGTGTAAGAACCATGGGCTGAAGGCCCATTTTTACCCTCCTCCCTTTTCTCCGTTATCATCTCTTTTTCTTCTTATCACTTATGCTCTTTTCCCTTCAAACTTCTCTTTTCATTTCCAATTTATTTTTTTTATATTTTTCAAGAACAAGTCCTATAATCTAAAAGAAAGCAGCGTTAAATGCAATTCTACATGGTTGTAACTCAATTTATAATAAGTTCATTTTTTTTCCAAAATTTCTCTACTCTTAATCCTTTAGCTTTATTTGTAAATGTTTTTGAAATTTTACCCACTTTGTCAATTAGGAAATAATATTCTCTCAACTAGTTGACTATAGCTTGCAATATATATATATATATATATATATATATATATATTAGTCATATTTTTTTTTAATTTTAGATTGATTAATTGATTTGTGCTATAAATATGTTTTTATGAATCATAGGTGGAGAAGTTTAAACGGTAAATAAAGAATAATATTTATATTTTAAGTTTATTTTAAAGTTATACATATAAACATAAAAAGTTTTATTATTCAGTTTTTTAACTCATTGTCTTTTTATTTTTTCTTACTTTTATCTCTAAATTTATTTATTAAAATAACTAAATTGTCAAAATCAATTTTCATAATTTTAGGTGGAAGTCAATCCAGTCTTCAACAAGTCGTAAAATCTTTAGTGTTTAATTATTTAATTATATCGATGATCGATAATGAATGTTTTTAATATTACTGCTAATTTATATGAATTTTTTTCCATTGGTAGTTTATCTTCTTTGTGATTGTTTTACAATTATGAAAAGTGTTAACATGTGTGAACAATGCATCCAGGATAGTTTCAAAGACAACATTAGTGACAATTTTCTTCTCCTATGTTCTGGAATTTCTAAATTATTTTTTTGGAAAGTATGTAGTTCATATATAATTCGTTTTATAAAAACATATGTATAAATAATTATATTTGTTTATTAATGTGCTAAGTGAAAATCAAGTATGATGTTTAGTAATGATAGAAATAAGAAAGGTTAAAGCTGACTTTATCTTAAATAATTTTAGTGACTTTATCTTAAATAATTTTAGTGTTAGTTTTAACGTTTGATTATTTGGCACAAGACTTCTAAGTAAATTAATGTTTTTATATAGCTTATTAAATTTAAACTAATAAAAAAATTAATTACTATTTTTATTCATACCTTATGTTTAACTATAATTTTTTTTATATTTATTTAAATAACGTAAAACTCAAATGACTTTGTATAATTTAGGACTTATTTTAATTAAAATTTGGAAACAAACTTAATTTAGCCGTAAGAATATGAAACTCCACGTTTTTTATCACATAAGTTATTTTAATCTTATTAATAAATAATTTATAAATATTTCTATAGGTCTTCTATATTATTTGATGTCTGTAACAAACTTTATCTAAAAAAAAATTCATAACAAAAGATAGAGAAGTTTGCTATGCAACACGACTTTCAACTTTTGATAAAAAGGAGAAAACTTTTAAAAGGTTGATTGCTGGTTCGCCATCCTAGGTTACCAGCCAAGTAAAATGAACACCTGGCAATGTGTGGCATGTCCTGTATTGCCACGTGTTGACAACCTTAGCATATTATTAATTATATAATAAATAATAAATTTTAAATAATAATTTTCCAAATTATTTGTATCTGCTCAATTTATCATAAAATATATTAATGTTGAAGTTAAATTTGTTAATTAAATAAATATACTAATATAAATATAAAAATTAATCAATATATATATATATAAATAAGGATTCTCTACTTTAATCGCACTTAATTTTTTTTATCTTATATTAATATTAATATTTTATTATTATGGATATTATGTTATTTTTTATTTTTTTAAAATATTTGGTATATGTGAGATAAAAAAGTTATATTTTTTATTTTTTAAATATTTACCAAATAATTAATCATTTTTGTAATTAATTAAAAAATTATATCTCTATTTCTCTTAAAAATTATAGTTTTTAAATTATTATTTAATTTAGTTGACATTTTTTTATCTAATTTGTAATATTAAATATAATTATATACAAATAATAAAAATAAAAAATATAAATACACATACGTTATTTTGATTTAATTTTTAATATTAAATATAATTATATATAAAAAATAAAAATAAAAAAGCGAATAGCTGTGTTTCAGTTAGTATAAAATAATAGGCTTTCTTAATTATTTTACGTGTTTTTATTTTTTAATTATTAAAAATGATCTAATATTATTTGGATGAGTGAGTGTTTTGTATTTTTTCAACAAATTTGTATGAATAAAACACAAAAATAAATACCAAGACGAAACTAGTTTAAAATGATTTGATGAGGAATTGTTTAAAAATACACAAAACTTAGATTTGTGGATATACATTTATTTATCATTTGAATAATGTCTTGATTGAAAATCAGATGGCTTTGCAAAAGACAGAAAAAACTATTTTTTTAGACAATCATGCAACAAAGTTTAAGATTACTTTTATCATTTACACATGTACTATTTTTCTTACATGGATACAGATAATAATTTTCTTTAATAATTTTTTAAAATACTTTGAATTGTTGGTAAAAAAACACGGATTATAAACATCTATACATATTTTTTATAATAATTTATATTATTATTTACTATATCATTTTATTTTTATTATATGTTTAATATAGTAGTCGAGATTAAAAATATTTTATATACATTTTTCTTTTTAAATTTTTTAAAATATCTTTTAAAAAAGCATAATAAAGTTTGAAAGATAATATGTTAAATAGGATAATTGATTTAATATTATTACCTTAACGAATTTAAGATATCTGATGAGTGACCATAATAATTTCGTGTACATCAACTTAAGTCTAACTTAAAAGTAATTAATTTATATATTTTATTATTTTTATAAAGTTATTTATTCTTTTGAAAGTGTTTAATACAAATGCAAGTACATCCTATCCAGAAAAAAAGAAGAAAGGATAACTTAAATTGTTTGTTTGAGCCATTGGGCAACGACTTCGGATGTGCGGTCTGTTTGATGAGTGAGAATGAGAGGCATGTGAGGTGCGCCCTGAGGCAGCAGCATATGGAACCGGGTCGGTTTATATTAAATCATTAAACTACACGCGTCGCAAACACATGAAATCAGGACAAAACAAAAGCTTACACTAATGCGTGCATGCTGTGTTCAGATGTGATGACTGGTGAAGCACTCAGAAGATGTCTGAGACACCCACTGAATTTTTTAGTAATGTCGTAACACTGTTTGATTTGGTAACTCATCATCGTAACCATTATAACACAGTGCCTGGTTACGATGTCCACGCCTCCAAACTAATTTGGGATTTGAAAAAAGGATGCGGAGACATGAAGCATCACAAAGTTTAAGATGGCTCTTTGATGTTATATGTTTCGATTTTTATTGAACTGAGATAAGGACAACACAACCGAGGCTCTTTGCTTCAAAGGTTGTCACGCCGAGCTCATTCCAGATGTTTCTGTGTATTTATTTATGAATTATGCATTAAGTAAAAAAAAATAGTTAAATGAAATGTTTTTATTATAGGTGAATTATCTTTCTTTCAAAGTGCATGTGTGAGTATTGTAAATTTTTTAAATTCTTGTATCGAATGGTGAGACATTTTTTCGAAAGAATGAAAATATTTATAAACGTTAGACATAAATAAAGGTTTGATAAAATAGTTATTTTATCATAACTGCTACATCATATTTTTATATATTATTTTAAGTATTTGACAGTTAAAGTTGGTTCACTAACAGTTATATTTTAGGTATGGATATTACATTAAGAGAAATCAAACAAAATTCAAACATCTTTAATAAACTGTTAATGTTTTGAGTTGAAGATGTCTCTTATAACTAAATTTGTATAACACAATGCATATGTTTTGACACATCACAAATAAATAAAAGAATCTGTTTTGAGTCATAGATTTCATTGTGTTTGTGGTCATGATTGAACGACGATTGAAAAGTGTGAAAATAAACAAGCATTTTTAAAGAGAGTATATAAAGTGTCATCTCCGCCTAACTCACGTTAGATTAATAATAATTTATAATAATAACTAAGCCCGAGAGAATATATATAATCTAAGTGATATATTTAACTACCAGTATTTAACATTTATATACCAACTTACTTTTATTATTATATGAAATAATTCGATTTTTTGACAATTTCTTTCAGGTATAATTTTCCCTGTGAGTGTTGGATTAACTTTCCTGATGTTTTTCCTCTCTCTTGTTTTCCTACTAACAAAGCAAATTAATGAATTTTTAATTTATTTGTAAAATACTTTTTTAGTTTTATTAAAAAGAGGAAAAATATAATTGTTATTTTCACTTATTTAAATATTTCATAAATTTTTATATTCTTTATTTAATATGATTTAATATAAAAGCCTTTAGTTAGAACTTGTTAATTTTAACTTTTCATGCTTAACTAATAATATATTTCAGTAAATACACATCATCTAAAACTTTTCATTTTTAAATTTGTTTTCTCACAATTAATAATAAAATATTTTAAAAGAAATATCTATTAAAAGGGAGTAAATGTTAACAAATCATGCGAATATATTTAAATATATTAAACGGTTTTCATTTTCATATAAAAATATACTTAAATTGTACTTCTTTTAATCCTTAACAACTGATTGAATGTGAAAAATCACTTGTGAAGAGTTTAATATGGAAGTAATTCAAATCGCTATTCCACAACAAATGAAAAATTATATTAAATTAATTATATTTCCAATACAAGTATGAATATATTACTTATATTAATAAGCATTCTCAATTGCATGTTTAATTCGATTATGGTTGTTTGAACTTAACTGATTTGTTTTGAAAAGTATTTTTCACATTAAAATATTTTATAAATAAATTATTATTAAATTTAATTAAAAATTATATCTATTTGGAACTAGAAGCTTTCAAAACTTCATTCATTCAAATATTATTATAATAAATAACATGTTTTATAAATAATTTAGTACGATAATAACCTAAATAGATTTTGAATGAAAAATACTGTATTAAGCTAACTAAAAATTTAAGCGAAATTTTAAAAAGCCTTTGATCCTTAATTCCATATTTTATTTCGTATTTAGTATTTTTGAATATTTCATTTTTAAATAAATTATTTAAAAAATTTCCATATACTTAATTCCATATTTTATTCTATTATTATTTGTATTTAAAATGAATTAATTTAAAAAATATTTTTATATTAAATTATTTCATAAATAAGTGAGCATTCTACTTTTCTTTCAAATTTAATTTATGTTTTAAATATATTTTCATTTGAAAACTCTTCTTAGAAAAATAATGTTACAACTCCTGGTATTTATTATAATAAAAATATAACCGTTGTATGCACTTTGCAAATTTAATCTTGGAAATTATTTATTCTAATTTTTTTATAATATATTCTGGCCATGGTATTCAGCAATAAGAAAAATCAAATTAAAATCTAAATTTTTTTTTTTTCTCATGCACCACCTTTTGTCTTTATTTTCTTATCTAACTGTTTCTGACTTTTTTTTCTCATATAATACTATTTCCATTTTTAAATATTTATAAAATTATAATGAATTTAAATATTTATAAAATTAAAATAAATAAAAAATTGAAAATTAAATATATGAAAAAATTGTCAATACAAAAAGAATGAAATAAATTATTATATAGGTATTTTGATGTAAGTAAATATTATGGATAAAATAAATATAAATCTTAAACCCCAAAACCCAAATCCTAAACCACACATCCTAACCATAAATCATCCATCATAAACCCAAATCTTAAAAAATTATAAAAAATATTATATAATTATTTATTATTATAATTTATAACATATATTTATATATAACTCATTATTTTACATAATCTTTCAATTTAAATATAAATTTTTATTTTTTATTTTAAAATTATAATTTATACTATTTTTTTCATTAAACCTAATAATAAATTTTTTCACTTTGCATATATTTTAAATTTCAAATGAAATGCTATCAATACACGAGTCCGCGAGCTAGTGAAAAGTCAAAATAAGAGAGGATTTTTTTAATATAAAATAAAAGGTAAAATCAATTATGAATATAATTAATGGAGTAAAATAAGTAAAAAAAGAAAGTGGAAATCATAATAGAATATTATGATATTATCTTTATCATTGCTGCATTTAACAAGAAGTGTGGATTGGGTTCAATTTATTCGGAACATATATTTTCTCTCAATTGAGCGTAAAACAAGTAGCTATTCATTAAGAGAATAATATATACAAAACATGCATTAAAAGTCTCAAACTAGGTATGTCTGGAGTTTCTTCTTTTTGTATGAACCTTTGCATACCTGAGTCTCAGAATGTTGACAGGTAAGTGTGCTCATAATCTATCTTTGGATCCATTAATGACAATGAAGACATGAGATATGAAAGAGGAAAGATTACTTATTTTTATAATTAAGAATACGAGCTCTAATAATAAATATCGATTTAAATCATAATTTAGGTCAATAGTTAAGCTATAAAATATGTTTTTATTAAAATAACAAAACTAACCTAACAAAAAACAAATAATAAAATATAAAAAATCAAAATAATAGGATTTGATTATTGTGACCTAATTACTATCTAAAAAAAAATAAAACATCATTATACATGAAAAAAACAGCACTTTAGAAAGACATAATTCTAAATACTAAATGCCCTAAAAAAATCTTAATATCTCGAGTAGAATGTTACTCAGTTAAATATTTCACCATAGATTTCCAATATTTACTTTATGTTTGAAAATGCTTTAAATATTCTAAAATCGACCACAAAAAAACTCATTTATTAGAATGTGGATTTAGTGGGTCTAAATTTTAAAACGATAAACATTACTTCTTTCCAAAAATTTAATTGTGCATTTCGAAATAAATGACACCCGAGTAAAAATAATTTCCAAATGAAGGGTTTATAAAGAGATCTGATATCAATTATATTTGGAAAAAAAGCATAGCATGTTCAGGGTATTTATAAATCGGATTCCTAGTTTTTAAGAAAAAAATGGTCGTGTTTTAAATGTTTTCCACCTTCTACTTTTGTCACCAATTATATATAAGATTCAAATTCAAACATGATATACCTATATACATTTTAAAAATCTAATATTAATGTATTGATGTCTAATAAAACAATTTGTTCATTATTAGTGGAGGCATTTACTTTAAATATAAGTGATATAATACATTTATAACAAAATTATATAATTAAAGTGAACAAAGTTTAAATTAGAAAACTAAATTCAAAATTTAAATTAAAAAAAATTAATTAATTCAATTTTTTTTATAAATTATACATGTGTGGATGTCAGGATTTTCACGTTAATACACAATTTGCTGTCGTGCTAGTAACTCCCTAATTCTTCAAACTTTTTTTTTCTTCGCGCATGCACTCGTCCGGTCGGCGGGTACCTGCGATTGCACTCCGACGCTCAAGTCAATGCTAATGATTAGTTTAGTATCTTAGGATATCAAAAACATACATTTTCCCCTTTCAGAAGTCCCTATACGTGGGTTGGATAGTTGATTGTCAAAACATGTGTCGTGGCTAGTAGTCTCCAAGTCGTGCATAATGGTTTCAACGTGTCTTTGACTTGTTCAATATTGTCAAATGTTAAGTAGTAACTACCTTTACCACGTATTTATCATTTGATATTATTCATTACCTATTAATAATTTCGGTCGTTCGAGATCCGACCGGTACATAAATAAATAAAATAATAAGACAAGAATATAAGAGGATAATTGAATTAGTTTTTATTAAATGTTTGAATCAAATATTGAATAGAATAAAAATCAATTTTTGATTATCACCACAAAATATTTTTCCTAAGTTTTTTTTTTAAAGTAAAAGTGAAAACGTGGGGTACGGTGTTTCCTATTTTCAATGTTCTGACTCTTCCCTGCATCTGCCTATAAATGTGGATGAAACTCACTTACAAGAGTTTTCAGGCACCACCGTTCATACACACCCAAATTACCAAACATTCTTGTAACACTCAGCCATGGGATCTAAACTCCTGCATAATAATACTATTAAGTTCCTCTGCAGCTACGGCGGCAAGATTCTTCCTCGCCGCACTGACGGCATCCTCCGATACTACGGCGGCCACACCAGAGTCCTCGCTCTCCATCCTTCCACTTCATTCTCGGGTCAGTAACTCTTAATTCGCTTCTTCAATTTCATCAAGCTCTTCTGTTATTGATAAAATATATTTTCATAAAGACTCACTCTGCTTATTAAAACTCAATTCTATCACTTGTATAAAATTAAAAAAACAATTTAGAAATATAATGTTTTTATCATTGTAATCTCGTCCTCAGAGAAAAAAACTATATTTTAAGATTTTTAAATTTTAATATTTTAAAGATTTAAATAGCAGTGAATCACATTTTTGAGAATTTAAATGATTATTTACAGTCTTCTTTTTATCTCTTAATATAATTCTAGTTTTAATTTCTATAAAATAATACGTTTTATTGGAGACGCGTGTGCTTACATTTTAGTGTTTTGTAGAGTTGATGGTAAAGATTAGCGAGCTGTGCGGTTCGCCGGCGACACTCCGGTGTCCATTGCCGAATGGAGACTTGGACACCTTGATTTCTGTCAAAAACGACGAAGATTTGGCGAATATAATCGAGGTATACGATCGAGCTTCTTCGTTCTTACCTCATCGGTTGAAGATCAGAGCCATTCTTTTGCCGCTAAACATATCCTCTCCTTCTCCGTCTTCTTCGTCCAGCGCCTCTCACACTCCGACCGATTCGCCTCACTCCTCCGCCAGTTCCCCGCCGCGTTCTGAGGCTCACCGGTTTGGCTGCCGGAATTGCTCGCCAACTGCGTATTCTATAGGCCTCCGTAATGGAGCGGCAAAATCCGGCTCGTCTCACTCCTACCCCGGTTCCCCGCCGTGCCCCGCGGTGCACCGGTTCGGTTGCCGGAATTGTTCCGCGGCTGCGTATCTTACTGGCGTCGATAACGGAGCGGCAAAATCCGCCGTACTCCGTGGCCCACCGGTTCGGCTGCCAGAATTGGTCGCTGATTCGGTAGTCTATTGGCGTTGGTAACGCAGCGGCAGAAGGATGTTGGGTACATGGACTTGTTTCTACCAGTTTTGTCAATTTAAAAAAAAAATATAAAAAATAGCTTTTTTTGTATACTTAAGATGAATTTATGTATAAAGTAATAATTTAAAAAAAAAAAACTATATAAGAAGCTTCACTACGAATTAACTTAATTTATACGAGAAAAAAAAAACTTTTATGCATTATTTTAAAAGTTGCTTTACAAAACCCGTCCAATATATTATGAAGAGGCAAGCAGTTGAACAAAAGCCCAAAATTGCTTTACCGTGGGCCTCGCTTCAATGATTATTTATTGCTACTGATCAAAGTTAATTTTGCAGAAAAAATTGAAGTAGTGGTTTAGATTTTGAAGATAGTGATAATTAAAATGACGATAAGGAATCTCAAAATGATGGATGGAAAGTTAAATCCTAAAAACATTTGCTGGAATTTTTTATATGGAGGACCTAGTTAAAAATTAAGATTTGTACGTATTACCTAAATCTCTTTTTCTAATAGGATCAAGTAACCATTAGTGATTTATGAAATAATATTGTAACACATCAAAATTATTAAAATAACATAGTACATATTATATTATATTATATTATATTATATATATATAGATATATTATCCTCTTTGTGTTTATATATATATAATATTCTTTTATTTGTTTATAAAGAATTACTTCTCATGTATCAAAATGCAATTAAAGTAAGATGATAAAACACACAACAAAATAAGGATCAACTAACTATTTAATTAAACAAATAATAATATCTATCAATGAATATATTATTATAATGTCTTATTTATTTGATGATCTATCATTTAATCTAAATAACAGCATACTTTGTCTATATGAATCAATGTATTTTAGTAATTTTTAAAATTTCATCAAATCTCTTAATTTAATATTCACACAAAACATTAACATTATTTTTTTATTACCATTTATATAATGCATGTATTTATCACTCTATTTATTACACTAATATTCTTATGATAATTACTTATAAAAACATAAAATCTTTTAATTCATGCATATAATAATAGAAAATAACACAATCAATACTCAACAAATCTTGATTAACTTAAATTTCAAATAAAGACGATTAAAGGAAAAAAGTGTATACAATTTAAATTAGATATACTCCATGTATTATATGTTTCTTTTTTATTAAAGTATTTTTATTAGGTGAAGTAAATTTCATTAAGAAAAATGTCTATTGTTTGAGTTTTGTTAAGTGAAATTAATTCAAAAATTAGTCCTTTACTTCTTGGATAATAGATATAGTCTATTTATGTATCATTTTTGTTAGTATATGGGTTTTGGTCTAGTCCTCCATATTTTTGTATTTTTTTAATAATATTTTTTTTATGTGATGACAAATGATTGTTGTTGCTTGAAGTGTCAGCCTATCTGAAATGTCAAGTTACATAATAATGCTTAACATGAAATTCTTTATAAAAAAAAAAAACTAAACCAACGTTAACAAATATGTTAATACAAAACTAAAAAACTAAATCAACATTAACAAATATGTTAATACAAAACTATAGAGATTTAACTTAATTCAATACTTTTTTACTAATTTATACACATCACCCTTTTAAATAGTCATTCAATATGAATTTGACTAATTAAAACCTTTAAATATATTCAAGATTACAATACCCAATTATATATGTAATTTCAAAATAAAATAAAAAGTACAACTTTCAATATCATCCATTAATATGGTTAATAATCTTTGATCATTAATACTACCAAAATCAATTTAGCTTCCCTTATATTTGAGTTTTGCTTTCTTCTAAACAAAAGAAATCTCTAAGATAGAAATAAAGTTTAAAATACACCAAACGTGTTAAAGAAAAAAAAATTAACTAATTGAGATAGTACTTTTTTAATTGGTCGAAACTATGAAATATTAAAATATTAACGGAAAGAAGGAAACAAAATGGAGATACTTTAACAAAATTAAACTTATTTCAAAAGAAATTATGATAAATTATAAATTTTCTTTACTCCACCATCATATCATTGATAGAATTCATGAAAAAAAATAAACAATCATAGCAAAATAAAGAAAATATAGAGAAATAAAAGAAAAAAAGAAAGATGCAAAAAAGAAATTTCACAAATAAAAAAAAAGAGTATAGGATGCTTACAATTTTATTTGTGCATGTATATTGAACGCATCTTATACTTAACGATCTTATAAGTTTTGGATTAAGACTAAGATTAGTGTATCTAAAATAATAATGTAATTATATTTTTTAGCATAATTCTTACACCGCTTGTTACCCATTTTGGAGTTATAAGTAAAATGTTGCATACAAACACTTAATATTTGAGTAAATTAGATCATATAAAACTTTTATCTTCTGAAATAACCCAAAAAAATTACATTTTCTTCCATAGGGAATTCAAGAAACAAATAACATTAGTATTATTGTAGCCATTGTTTCCACTTGTGTGAAAATACCATTATTCTCTTCTTATCTGATGTACAAAATTTCTATATATTTTGGTAAAATTATTTTTAGATAAATATGCATATCTTATCTAAAAAATGTAACTTGAGTCGTTTTGAGAAGTAAGTTGATGGAATTTAAAGAGATGAAGTGCTCCCAAGATATAAATCACAAATGTTTCATTGGGCCAATTAAATTGTAAGAATTAAATTCTGGACAAAAATCAAAGCCATTGGCCCATTGGGCCTTCCAATAAAAAATAAGTCATAGTAAGAAAAAACTAAATATGCTATATGAAAGTGGTCGCACTTACCCGTAGTTTCTCTTCTGCAACATTTAAGAGAAATTGTTTGGCCAGAGGGAAATAAGAATAAAGAAGGTGAAGATTAATTGTTTTGATCAAAGAAAATAAACAGATAAATTGTATGAAAATTAGTCTATTTATTAATGTAAAACTATTCATTTTTTTATTTTTCTTAAAATTAAATAACTTTTCTATTGTTTCACTTCACTTTAGATGACACAATATTTTTTGATAAATTGTCCAAAAATAGGTTCTCTTATTTTTATTTTTGTTCACCTGGAACATGAATATAATCCTTTTATCTCTCTCCTTCCTATTTAGATGTAAACGAATTTGAGCAAAAGAAATAGAGTGAGTGATTTTGTCCCACACATTCAAAGAAAATAACTAACTAACTAACTGAATCCCAGGTATGGAGGTTGATCTATATAGCGAAGCGATATCACATTGATTCACATTTTGGCTTGTGAGTTGCTCCCTCCCATTGACGCCACCATGGATCCCCACCCAGGAACCTTCCCCGTTCTCTCCTACGTCATGTCCCGTCTCCCTTCCTTCGGCCCTAGATCACCCACCTCCTCCGCCTCCGCCACCGCCACCGCCACCGCCTCCTCCTCCGCCTCCACTTCCAAATCCCATCACGTCGACATCGAACAGCCATCTCCCTCCGACCCTTCCTCTTCCTCTTCCTCTTCCTCCATCGTGGGCCAAATGCCCAATCTAGCCGACCCGGCAATGCTGGCTTCCATGACCCGCGCCATTTCCGACGTCGCCCAGGCCCGATCCGTCTTCAAGGTCATGGGGCCCCGGCCCACCCACGAGGAGGTCGACGAGGCCAAGGCCAAGCTGGTGGACCTCGAAGCCCACCTGTCCCGCCAACTGGAAGAGATCGTGGGCATGCCCAGGCCCCCGGAGATCGACGAGGCCCGCTGGGTTGCCCACCTCGCGGAGAAGGAGAAGGCCACCAAGGAATCCACGGAGAAAGAGAAGCGCATTTTGAAGTCCCTCATTCAGCTCGACAACATGCACGACGCCTACGGAAAGCTCCTCAAGGACGCCGAGAAGCGCTTGGTCAAGATTTACGAGAACGCCAACAACGACGACAACGAGAACGACGAGGTCGAGGACGACAAAGAAGTTAGCCAAGTGAAAGAACAGGTTGAGGGGATTTTGCAAGAGGCCTACGGAAAAGGGGTGGAGCGAATCGCTCTCTCCGGCAAGCGCCTCAAGTACCTGCCTGAAGCATTTGGCCACATTCCTGCATTGGTCGTCCTCGACGTCTCCACCAATCAACTTTCGGTAATTACGCCCCTCCATTCCCACAACCTCCCTTTCCAATTCTTTATTCACGCACATATATATGTACATGTTCCACAACTGTTTACTGCCTCATAGGTGATTCCTGATTCCATATGTGGATTGGAAAATCTCGAGGAGCTTAATATCTCTTCCAATGCTCTGGAGTCTCTGCCAGATTCAATTGGCTTGTTGCAGAAGTTGAAGGTCCTCAATGTTTCCGGAAACAAGCTGTGTGCTCTTCCTGATTCCATTAGTAAGTGCAGGTAATGCAAGAAGAAACACTATTTTACATTTTTTTTTGTACACTGTATCAACTAATGTAACTAGTACAAATACTATTTTTGTGATTCAACGATCTAGAAGTTTTTTACATTCTCGGTGCTACACTGTTTACTCTTGTTTCCGGTGTGTCAAGTTGGTTAATAACTCTGGTTTAGTTTGACTTCCTTGTAAAATTTATGTCCGACATCATGACAACTCTCAAGTGATGATTGTGTATATTTTGAAAGCTATACTTGTTACACATGCAACACATCAAGGGAAAAACTGTTTCTGGTTTACGTTCTTGAATATTAAGGAAAGTCTTAGCATGATTTGTGGTTTAAATCATATCATCTATGCATTTCGTGTATTTTGGAGAATATAATATTTTTTATTTATGCGCATTCTCGAAACTAAGAATGCTTTATATTTAATGATCAGTTCATTGGTGGAGCTAGATGCAAGCTTTAACAGCCTGTCGTATTTGCCAACAAACATTGGATATGAGTTGCGTAATTTACAGAAGCTTCTGATTCAGTTGAACAAGATTCGATCTTTTCCCTCATCAATCTGTGAGATGAAATCCTTGCGCTATCTGGATGCTCACTTTAACGAGCTGCGCGGGCTTCCTGTTGCGGTTGGGAAATTGACTAGTCTTCAAGTTCTAAACCTGAGCAGTAACTTCAGTGACCTCAGAGAACTTCCAGAGACATTTGGTGATTTGATCAACCTCAGGGAGTTGGATCTCAGCAACAACCAAATTCATGCACTTCCTGATTCTTTTGGTCGCCTTCATAACTTGACCAAGCTAAACTTGGATCAGAATCCTCTTGAAGTGCCACCTGTGGATCTTGTGGATCAAGGGGTCCAAGCAGTAAAGAGCTTCATGTCTCAGAGATGGATTGATATATTGGCGGAGGAAGAAAGAAAAACCACCCAGGAAATGCAAGAACAGGGAGATAATGGGTGGTTAACGCGAAGCACCTCTTGGCTGAAGAATGTTTCTGATAATGTATCTGATATGATTATGTCCCCAAAAACTCCCAAGGAAGCGTATCTTAATCAGCAGCTATGAGCCTATGGCTGGGGACTTTCTTTGATGCTTATTGTGAGAAGAAGATCATAACACGCAGACACGTACTATTCCCAGCTCATCAGTCTTCTTTGGTTGCTGCATAGCATCTTATGGAGGCTGGAAGTTAACATCATTTCCTTTTTTCGCTATAAACCATAGTTTTGTTTGCAGGCAATTGGTAAATTCAATAGAATTTACTATTTTCTATTACTTTTTTTCCTCCAATCCTCCAGTTGTTTTATACAGTTTAATCCGAATAAACTCAAAATTTGAAAAACATTCTCTACGTGTCATCTACCCGTCTAAACCCAAAGCCATATAAATTCCATTTAATAATAATAGAATAGTATGTCAAAAAAGGTGTTGATTCAGATATTATACTTCCAATATCCATGTAATTGTGGGAAAGTATAGTGTTTTAAATCAAGGAAAAAGAAAAGAAAATAATTAAAATTAAATATAATTAGTTATTTTATTTTTTTATTGAGTTTATCAGAATGTTTGTTATTATATATAGCCTCTCTCTTTTTATATGTAAACAATATATTTGACTAACTAAATTATTTTATACCAAATAAAATTGTATTTTAATGGATTTTTTTTTTCGTGAAATAGTTTTTTTTAAAGGAAATGATTTTGTCTAGACATTTTCCTTGTTTAGTGATGATATGATAATTTCTTTGCTTATTATTGATAATTTGTCTATTGATATTTTTGTTATCCATCACTCTAATGAGTCTTATTATACATATGAAACATCAATGTCTAGTATTGATGAACTTGAAGTCTGCATTCGAAGATCATCTAGAGCACCTAAGAAACCCTTTTATTTGTGTGACTATATGTCTTACACCCTTATCTCATTCATAGTTTTTATTTTCTGGACAAACTCAATCCAAAATACAAAACTTTTATCAATCAAAATTTCACTACTTAGTATCTTCAATTTTATCATCATGTAGTTATTTATCCTGAATGGAGAGATGATTGAATGTGGGGGGAAGAAGAGTGTCATACATTGCATATTTAAATATCAAATTTGAACACACTTTCAAGAGCTTTGTCCTCGCCAACATTGCTCTTACCCTCCATATTTTTGACATTGTCACTAACGTTGAAAAGTTCATCTTTGCAACTCAGGACACTTTTACCATTAACATCTATAAAACTTCATCTCTGGTCGAATAAAAGAGTTTATGTTGATCCCACGTGGAATTTTAGGATTTCCAACCCTCATCATTGGTTTGTGAAAATTTTATATGGTCCTGGTGGATCCACCACACGACAACACCTATGCTACATCTATTGATCACATGCTCTTTCATATGACTTATTGCGTACTTGCTAAGGAGGTAGAACTAGAAGTAGTACAAGACATGCAACAAGTGGCAATTGTAGTTGTAAGAGACCATAAGGGCATCAACATGGTTATGGACATACTGCATGGATTTTATTTCCTCATGGCCGTTGGTATTATTAGGCCATTTCTATGTCCTACATAATAGTTGGTCAATAAGTTGTGGGGAGCAACATGCATTTGAATCATCAGGCTCTAAACACACCAACTCTACCTCCGACTCTAAAGACAATATGGTAATAAAGAAAAAAAGCAGACAAGTAATTTTATTCATGGTTTATAAATATTATATAACACCTTCCAACATATGTGTGTAACATATTCAAATCAACAACAAACCAACATCACTTCCTAAAATTTTTTATTACACAATTTAAAAAAATACTTTAATTAATATTTTCAATACAATATCTCAACTTTTACTTTAGATAAAATGAACTCGTCAAAATAACTATATTAACTATTCTAGTATAATTTTAAGCAGATTATACTAAAATGACATAAATTTTTCTTAAAGGCTTACATGGTTTCTCTTAAGTGAATATTTAACAATATTAAAATCCATTAATCCTCATTAGATTATATAAAACAAATGAGGCACATATTAAAATCCTCTTAAGAGTGAATGCTCAAAGTGAAACACTTTGAAAAAATTAAGTTTATATATTGTGTGTCATTGTTGAAGTGTTTACTAAGGATCACTTTAAGCAATTATTTTTCAATGTGAATTTAATCAGCTTTCATTTGTTCGCTTAAGCGTTCACAAGTATATGCTTAAGCGTGAACGTTCAAAGTGAAACACTTAGACAATTTCAAGTGTTGTAGTGCTATCACTTGAGTGTATACAAAATGTCAATTTAAATGGTTATTTTAAAATAGGAAATTCATCAATTTACATGTGTTTGCTTTGTTGCAAATGACATCAATTATATCTTGACGTAGATCAGGAAGGTCAAGTCACAATCGAATCGTGGTGCTTAGACTATTATGCTTTAAGTAGATAGAATTGTATCATCACTATTAACTATAACTTGTTGCATGTGACATGAATTATTGCTAAGTCATAATCAAATATTGAAGCTTGAGCTGCTATGATGTTAAGTTGAAAAAATTACACCAAGATTATTATAATCATAACTTTTGGCCTAGTGATAAACATTACATGTAATACACTTAAGCGCACACATATTGTTGTCTAAGTGTGAATACTTGAATTGAAAGACTTAGAAAATTTTAAGTTTATTCTTCTGTCATTTAAAGTGTGCTCCACACCTTTTAAGCAACAATGCTTAAAATAGGAGATATGACACTTAAGCTTAAACATACATAGAATGTCATATATTTCACTTTTAGGGTGTGCTTGGATTGGGGAGGAGATTTGAAGAAGTGGAGGAAAGTGAGGTTGTTTGGATTAGGATATGTTAGAGTAGATTTGTGAGAAAAGTTTATTGAAGTTTGTGAGTGATAGAATGATGGTGTAAATTTTTTTAATTTTTTTAAAATGTGTAAAATGTAAATTTACAAATTTATCCTTACTTTTAAAATATTTGAATAATAAAAAAATAATAAATTAATTTATATATTTATTTTTTATAATTAATAATAATATTATTATATAATAAATAATTATTTTTATTTTTATTAATAATATTATTAAATATTTGATACAAATAAAATTAAGAGTAATTTTGACTTTTTAATAATATTATGTAAATTAATTATAAAATATATATTTAATATAATATATTTAACCTTAGTTTCTTCACAAATCTTTGCATATTTGCAAAGAAAGATGAATCAGACTCCTTTACCTCAGTTTCTGGAATTTAGTAATATTTTATTTCTTGATATTATCACTTTCCATGCCTTTATCCGCTTCTAAACTTTCCACGCCCGAAAACAAACATGACATTAGCGATACACTACAATAGTAAGTGACACTACATTTTAGGTTGTTCAAAGCGAAAATTGACTCACTTAAACGATAAATCATTTTTGTGAAGTTTTTTTGTGACATTTGTGATTGTCATCACAAAGATCATCGTTTATTTTATTTTATACATTTTGTGATTGCTTTTATGCATAATTTAGTGAAAGATTAATGGTGTCACAAACATTTTTCACTATTTACTTTTGTGATGAAGTTTTTAGGAATGACACACTTTCATAAAAAATTCTTCACACATATTTACTCATTTATGTTGTTACAAATTTTAACATTTTTTCACAAAATTTATCATTCTTTGTGATGAATTGTGCATAGTCAAGAATAATATCCCAACTTACCTTTATATTGAATATTTAATATGTTTTACCTATAAAGGAAACAATTTATTATAAACTCTCTAAAAATGGACTTAATCACTTATCAATACATTTTTTATGATTGTAATATTTTAATATATCACATGTGCTATCAAATAAATCGATTAAATAAGTCTCAAATACATCACATTCATTTAAATAGTCATTTACATTCAAAAGATTTAGAATATTCTATTTAGTAAGAGCAAATAATATTTAAAAATTAAAAAATAATATTAACATATATTTTTATAATATTTTTTCCCTCCTCTTTCTTCTTTCTTGTTGTCCCTTCTTTCTTTTTATTAGTAATTAGTTGTTAATACTGTTTTATTGAACTTTCAGTATTTAATTAGAGGTTGAATCAGAGACATGAAAAATATATAAAAGTTTATCAAATTCTAGTTATTGATAATATAAAAAAATCATATTCATAATATAGCATGTGAAAGTAAAAAAGCAATCTTAATCATTTATGAATAAAATAAGAAATACAGTTATAGATAATTGAAATCCCTCATGCTTCATTCTTTAGTCTCCATTATTTATTGATTTTTTTTTTATCAGCAAAGAATAAATATAATAAAAGGGGACACTTAAGGGGTGTCCCAACCCGTATACAAGAGCACACATAACTTAAGCAAAAGATAAGCAGAGCAAAAATATAAATTAAACTTAAGCTATTTAGAACCCCTTACCCCACATCAAAATAGCTACATAGCATCAGCATAGAATCATAAAACAGAAAAGATTACTAAAGATTACTGATGGGGGGATCTCCAGCATAGCAGCTATGTTTAGCTAAAAACATCAGATTGCTTCTCAAAAC
>Ga0123342_1004829_pt1 | contig 20195 bp, 14 predicted proteins | sample Turbeawhitnodule_FD_89960 | JGI IMG/M metagenome (GOLD analysis project Ga0123342, IMG submission 89960) | Root nodule microbial communities of legume samples collected from Mexico - Turtle bean Mexico white nodule | ecosystem: Host-associated > Plants > Roots > Nodule | place: Mexico: Nepantla... | reverse complement strand
TGTGCTGTTCTCGGCATTTTAGCCGTGTTTTTGGTTATTCCCGCCAAATTAGCCAAGAGCCTTTAAAAACAAGGCACCCCCCCCCCCCCCGCCCCCCGCCCCCCTCTTGTTTAAGGCCATATATTCTAACATTTATTTTACGAAGCTTTTGTTTTTTTTTAAATATATTTCCTATTTTTTTTATTCTTCTTAATTATTTCTTATTTTTTATTATTCTTAACTTGTTTTTATTTTTTATTTTGTATTCTTATTTTTTTTTTATTTTGTTTTATTTAGTTAACTAACTTTAATTATATTTTTTGTTTTTCTTTTATTCTTATTTTTACTTTTAATTTATATATATATATATTATTTATTTGCTCTTTATATTAATCCTTACTTGACTTATCTTATGATATTAAAAAGACATGTTTCTATATCTTAATTACAGTTTAATTGAGAAATTGAGAAAACAATTCGGAGGAATAGAAGTAAGAAAAGAAAACAAAAGTAAGGAGAAATTAGAAAATATTTTTCAACTACGTCTATCCCTCACATTGATATAATCAAAGAAGAAAGTAACATGGTTGAGGAAGGACAACCACACCTAAAATAACACTTGGTAAATCCTATGTAGTAGTGGAGTTGGAGGACCTAGTGTCATACAAAAGCTTAGTAAATGGTTAAAGGTTAAACCTTATTTAGGTGGTGAAATCGAAAGGCTCATCACATTGATTTTTTTGAACAAGCTATAAAGAAATAGACATCAAGCTATATTACGTTAAACAAGCGCTTGCTGAGACGCAACCAAATATTTTAATTACTATGTTTTGTTTTTGTGTGTTTGTTTTTGTTTTTGTTTAAGTTGTGTGTTGTGTGGTGAAACTGTGTTTGATAACCCCATAACAGTTTGGATCGTATGTTGCATGAACTGGGAACATATATTATTTTTTCTAGAGGGCCAGGTCCAGCAGATGAAGAAGGACCATCTAATGATGTAGATGAGGATTTTAACACAGACTTGGATGAGTTGCTAAGAAGAGATGATTGAGCACAAAACACGGTTTTATCTTTCTAGTTATTTCCTTTCAATTTGTTTAATTTTCTTATTCTTTTAGTTGTTTGATTTGCTTAAATTTTTAGTTTTATTTTATTTGTTGAGTTGTTTTTCTAGTTTTATTTTGTTGTTAAACATTATTGTGAGAACTAAAATATTAATTTGAATTGTGGGGAAATTATTAATCAGACTTTGTGTTTAAAGATTATAACAATGAAATGATATAAACACATGTAGGAAAAGAAAATGTGTTGAATGCATATTCAAATTTAGTTGAGATTGTGGTACATGAAAATTTAAGAGGATGATTAGTTGGAACAGAGAATGACAAGCAATAAGGAATTAAACTAATTAAGTTAAGTGAAATGATATAGACACGGGTTGGAAAAGAAAATGTGTTGAATCCTTATTCAAAATTTTTTAATATTGGTACATGAAAATTTAACAGGTAGATTAGTTGGAATAGAGAATGACAAGCAATAAGGAATTAAACTAATTAAGTCAAGTGAGTTTGTGTGAATCTTAAACAATTTGAGAGTTTCACTACTAAATTGACAGATGTAGTTACTTGATTTTTTATTTTATATTACATCATAAAAGACCATAAAATGATTAAGGCATTTGTATTAATTCAAAACCCATGGCCTTATTTAAATTGATTATATCTTTGGTATAGCCATTTTTTAGCCAAGAATGCTTACTGTTATTATTATTGCAACCTGAACCTTAGCTGATATATTTTCCTACCTATTAGCATGTTTATGGAAGGAGAACATAGATGCAATTTATATATAAAAAAGGGATGGTTGTTTTAGTTGTTTTGAATATTTTAAATTTAAATGATTCATTTGGTTGAAAATAGGAATAATCTATTTCTATTATCTTGATTGAAAAAAAAAAGAGAAAAAAGAAAAAGAGAGAGAGAGAGAAAAAGAAAAGAAAAGAAAAATAAAAAATAGAGAGTTCTTGCTGAAATCAGGAATAAGTAAAGAAAATAGGGGAAATTATTAAAGTCAAAGAAACTGGTGATTAGATATGTTCTTCTTCTTTTAAATGTTCATTTTATTATCTAAAAAACAAATATGTTTTGGAAGCCCAACCTCATTATAATCCCGCAAAAGACATTAAAATTCATGTTTTAAATATGATTGTGATATGAAGATGAAATGAAAAACAACTGTGATTTGTTATGATTCAGTGAAAATAGAGAGAAACACTTACCTATGAGAATATGAGAAGAAATTCCTCAATAAATTGTCATTGTCATTACTTCAGTTGTTATCTTGGAAGTTGATCATTTCTATATCTTGATGTAGTTGAAAATGGAAAGACCATAAGTTTCTAATTTAATTTTTTTTGAAGTAAATAAAGTTATTTTTTATATTTGAACTCAAATATGATTTATTTATATTCATTTACTTTACTTGAGAACAAACAAGATTTTCGGTTAGCGGGAGTTGATAAGTGTCATAATTCAGTAATATTTCATACAAAAAGATAAACATTTATAGACTTTAATTGATAAAATAATTATAATTCTACTTATAATTTAGGAATTTTAATCTTTTTATTTGATAAACAATAGTTAAATTTAGCAACAGATCATTAAAAGATGCAAGTGTTTTATCTAACAGACGATATAACATTGTAATCTCATTTCTTTCATGTGAAAGAACATGAACATGCCCAAACGATAATCACATAAGGATAAGCTAACCTCGTACTTCAAAAAAAGATACATGTTTATTCTATGTTATAGGTAATATCTAGTATTTTCGTCTGTCAAAGAGTTTCGTCCAAACGCAAGCTAAAATCAACATAAAATATCTTTTGGAGCTCGAGCTAAAACTTTTTTTCTTCTTCAAATTCCTAACACTGAGCATTAACAACTCTAGAAGAACTACCTACTTTGTATGACACTACATATTAAAATAAATCAAGAAAAGAACACAACCCAAGAAGAAGATAAGTACATCCAACTTTTGGGACATCATGTAAAGAGGGAAAGATAATTTATTACTGCATCAAGTGCATTTAATGCATCATTCAAATGCAAGCTCATCATCAGAAGAAAGTACACATAAAAAACTGAAGCTGATTAAACAGGTTGAAATAGATTCACAATAATCATTTTCTTCATAGCCTATATAAAGCAACTTAAAAAGAAGAAGACAGAGAGATACTATGTACAATGTCATAAACCAAATACAAGAAGTAGGGATGTTTCAGGAGCCTACCTGATCAAAAGGGCTTGAGTGGATCTCTGACATTATCTAACTCTAAGACCACCACCATAAACACAATGAGGAAAGAATATTAACTTCACATGGAGATGTTAGTGCCAACTCAAAAAAGTCAAGCATTAAAAAGAGGCAAGTATGGTTGGTTGTGTATGTAATGAATATTTTATGGCAGGCGTATCGTGTTAGAAGTAATAAATTTGTCCTTAAAGACAGATATCGAACCTATAAGAAACAATTGAATTCTCAAGTATAATTTTCACTAAATAGAAAACAATAAGTAAAAGTTTGTTGGGTATGAAATTGCAGTAATGTAAATAAAGCACAGTAAAAAGTTATTTGACTCAATTGGGAAAATTGAGATTGGGATTCATCCTTCTCAATCTTTTGTATTTTGAAAAACATGTAATATTCTATCTTTGATTGATATTGATGCCCATAGAAAATTTATTATATCGATTACTCACATATAAAATTATTAAGATAGTTTTGATTCCTCGCATATTTATAAAAACGTTTTATCGTTACAAACAAATATTGATAGTAATTAACATTTCAAATCTATTCCTACAATTCAAATGTGTTAAGCATTATCATTTAAGTTAGATGCTTAGAAGTACTTTTCAGTCAAATCTAAGGATTAAAATCATGATAAAATAAGCATTAAGAATAAAATGACAATACCAATCATCAATCAAGATCAAAATATACGTTTAAATATCACCTCAATACACAAGAGTTTGAACAAATTACTCCCAACTCCAAAGGGTGAAATTGGTCACTCATGTTGGCCATTACAAGCATGGAAAGCAAGAAAAGAAGAAATAGGATGTTTTTCCTTGACGAATGCATCCTCTAGGATTTTTTATCTCCTTCTACTCTCATAATGATGTCTAGGGTTATGCCTCGTGCCTCATATTTAACCTAGTTGGGCTTGAGCTAAGTGACTTATGGCCTAGGCGAGTTATAGCTTGCTTGGGCGAGTTTGACGAAAAAAAGCCTAACTTCTCTATAGTGAATTCACTTGGGTGAGCCTTGGGCGAGTTTCTGTGGAGTGATCTGACTTGAGCGAGTTTGGACGAGTTTTGAGAAAGTTTTGAATGTTTACACGTTCCCTTTTCATCTTATCTATTCTCTTTCAACCTTTTCATCTCCATTTTCCCCTAGAATCCTAAAATTAACACAATTTTGGAAATAAATCGTTCTTGTTCTCGTCGGTTGACCTCGAGTGGACTGGATGGTGAGCTCCACTTCTGATCTGTCTTCTCTGGCAAGTCTCGGTTTCGTTGGACAGAGGAGGCTCTACCTGTCGATTACACTCTGACGATCAAGTCAGTGAGAGCACTGAAGATATCAAATCAGTTTCAGTCTTAGTATTCAGAAACAGCACACCTTCACCGGAGGTCTCAAGCCCCTTTTATAGATATCCCTCCAAGAATTTTTTTCTATCAATAATGTAATCTCAACAAAAGAGCATTTAATCGTAACAGAAAAATCACCTGCTAATGGACACCACTTATCTTCAGGTGCTAACAGTAGGAAAACATTTTGTTTAACATGTGCATCATTATTCTCAGGTGCTCATCTTTTATTGTCAAGAACTATTAATTAATATGTAACTAACATGTATTAATTAATATATAACTAACTTGCATATTATCACAAGAGATAAAATATCTCTTTATCTTCAAAATAATATGATAACAAATTTAAACAATAACAATTATATCTTTCATCTTCATAATAATATCATAACAGATTTAAAAAATAAAAATTATATCTTTCATCTTCAGAATAATATCACAACGGATAAAATATCTCTTTATCTTCAAAATAATATGATAACATATTTAAAAAATAACAATTATATTTTTCATCTTCAAAATAATATCACAACAGATAAAATATCTCTTTATCTTTTATCTTAATTACCTTTCCTGGGCCAACCCCTACCTAGGTCGAGCTCCCGACCCACCTCTAGAGCCCAAATGTCAAGCGGACCACCCCCAAATACCTGGACCGAGGTCTCGAGCATTCTTGTCTAGTACACAAGCTCCCCAGGCTCGAGTCGAGCTTGACTGGTAGAAGAGGCTTACGAGAATATAATCTCAATTGAAAACATATATAACAGAAAAATATTCTGCTTACGGGCAACTTTAGTCACGGTACTAACAACAGAAGAGAGTCTCCTGCACCTTTATTCACGGGTGCTCACTACTTAACTTATCATATAACAAACTTCAACTAGCTCAAAAATAACAACTACTATCACACACATGCGGATTAACACATCTCTACCTCTTAAGCATAAAGTAATGAAAATGACAAGAATGCAACTTAGGCAAAATTTAAGCATGAAAAACTGTGGAGTCCTCAACAAACAAAGAACTAACCTTTTGATGAACTATACACCCATAGCTACGACAAGCCTATGCTCACTCTCGACTTGCATAGGTGTATCTCGCAAACTTGGCTTGGGGGCATATATCTTGACCACACCAAGCTTTGTTTCACAAAGCACCTACTCGGCTGATCATCTAATCATTCACTCACCGAGATAGCCCGACTTACCACCGAAACAACTTAACCATGACATCTGCTTGCAAATCGCCTATAACTCGTTCTTGCGCCGAGTTTTGTCGTCTTACCTTGCCTCAAATAAAACACCTTAACCATAACAAATTAAACTACAGAGCACCCGTACTCAGGTAGTCGTACTGACACCGAGCTAGGTCGTCTTACTTGACAATAGATAATCAATTTACACACGGGCGCCTACTCGAATAATCTTACCGAGACAGGTCATCTTATCCGTCAATAGATAATTAATTTACACACAGGGGGCCTACTTGGATAATCTTACCGAGACAGGTCGTCTTATCTGTCAATAGATAATTGTTCTTGTCGGTTGACCTCGGGTTGATTGGATGGGCAAGCTCTGTTTGTAGTTTGTCTCCTCCTAACGCACTAGAACAACGCTCTGTTGAGACAGAGAGGGCTCTACTTGTTGATCACACTTCGACGATCAAGTTAGTGAGAGCATACTAAATAATAATCAGTTTTAGTAAAAACCACCTCTCTTTACCGGGGGTCTCAAGCCTTTTTTATAGTTATTCCTCTAACAACTTTCACTCACGAGAATATAATCTCTACTGAAAGCATAAAGTAATAACAGAAAACCACATGCTCACGAGCACCACTTATCTTCAGGTGCTAACCGCAGGAAAACCTTTTGTTTAACATGTGCACCATTATTCTCAGTTGCTCCTATTTTATTCTCAAGAACTATTAATTAATATGTAACTAACATGTATTAATTAATATATAACTAACTTACATATTATCACAAGAGATAAAATATCTCTTTATCTTCAGAATAGTATGATAACAAATTTAAGCAGTAACAGTTATATTTTTCATCTTCAAAATAATATCACAACAGATAAAATATATTTTTATCTTTTATCTTAATTACCTTTCCTAAGTCGACCCCTATCTGGGTCGAGCTCTCGACCCACCTCTATATCCCAAACGTCAAGCGGACCTCCCCCAAATACTTGGACTGAGGTCTAAAGCATTCCTGTCAAGTACACAAGCCCCTCAGTCTCGAGCCGAGCTTAACTAGACGAAGAGGCTTACGAGAATATAATCTCAATTGAAAACATATATAACAGAAAAATATTCTGCCTACGACACCTTTACTCATGGTGCTAACAACAAAAGAGAGTCTTGTGCACCTTTATTCACGGGTGCTCGCTACTTAACTTATCATATAGCAAACTTCAACTAGCTCAAATATAACAACTACTATCACACACATGCAGACTAATCCATCTCCTAGAGAATTGGGGAAAAAAGGTGATGTGACCATCCAGAATTCCACTAAACCATTGTAGGATTGTACCTATAAAAGTACCATGAGCATCTTACATAAGATGTCACCCGATCCTCCAGAGATGATCGTTTGAGTCCTGAATGTCGTGAGATGATTTTTCAGGATCTTGTATGTTAGAGAAAAGGGCAATTTTAGGTGTGATATAATGAGGTGGCATGGGCTCATCCATGATTTGTTGCGAGAATGGTATGGGGTCATCTCTCGTTCACAAGTTCGGAGAACGTTCCCTGGTGGAACGTCAGCCATGTCGATGCAGGCTCTTCCGTAATTCCTCATTAGTTTACGCGTGTTCCTCCATAGCTATCCGGGAGGCATCGATTTCAGCCATCAGACGATCTTGAAGGAGCTCTTGCTCAACTCGGGCTTCTATTCGTAGTCGCTCCTGCTCATCCTTGACTTCTTCTTGGATTCGCTCTTGCTCTCTTCGGTATTCTTCGTTTGCCTCTTGAAGGGCCCTCATGGCCTCCATGAGTTTTTGTAAGTTGGGGGCATCGCTTCCTTCCGATCCCAACAGGCCTTGCCTTGTGTTTCTCATCACGTCGGAAGGATTAGTCGGAAATGTGGATGGGATAAGGTTTTATCGGGCCCCACGGTGGGGCCAAAGTTCTTGCCGGTTGACCTTAGACGGATTGGATGGGCAAGCTCCTCTTCTGATTTGTCTCCAATTAGTGCTCCGAGATGCCGCTCCATTGGGACAAAGGGGGCTTTACCTATTGATCACACTCCGACGATCAAGTTAGTGAAAACATTCAAAATATCAAATCAGTTTCAGTATCAAGTATTAAGAAACAACATACCTTTACTTGAGTCTCAAACCCCTTTTATAGATATCCCTTCAAAAGTTTTCTCCAATCTTAACAGAGCAAGATTTCAGCAGAGAGAGTATAATCTCAACAAAAAACATATAATCATAACAGAAAAACATATTGCTTACGTGCACCTTTATTCTCGGGTGCTTAACAACAAAACATTTTACGCATGTGCACCTTTATTCTCGGGTGCTAACCACATTATTTTCAACAACTTTTATTTGTATTTAATTAACATATGTATTATACCCAAAATAAATGTTCTCTCTATTTTAATTATATTTTCTGAGTTGACCACTCGTGTCTGGTTTGAGCTCATAACCTGCCTTTTAGGCCTACACTTGTCCAAGACCGAGTTAAGCATACCTAGATGCTTCAACCGAGATCCTAAACACCCCTGACCAATAATTTAATATTATTAGTAATTTAAATATTATCTGCGAATATACATTTGTGGATAAATTTACCTACAAATATAAATTCATGAATTATCTATGGATATGCATTTGTGAGTAATTTATTTATGAATATAGATCGGTAGATATTATCCAGTGAATGAGTATTTATATGTGGATATTACCTATAAAAATGGATCCACTAATATTATCTACATATATATGCTATTGATAAATTTTTCTGATGATAGGTAAATTTATCAACGTAATATTAATAATATTTTTTTATTTATAATATTTTGATTAATTTATTAATTATAGTATGCTAAATGTGAATAAATATTACTAATATGGTAATTAATATCAATAATATTTTAATTTTGTTAATATTATTAATATGATTATTATTATTAATATTGTTTTTAATGTTAATAATATTATTATTAGTTTTATTAAATTATTATTAATATTATTTTTATTTTTGACAGAAATATTATTAATAATTATAATCATAAAAAAATAATAATCATAAAAATAATAATAATCACAAAGTTTGTTTCGCGTAATATTTAAAAGTTCTTTATTCTTTTAGAGGGACCTAAATTTATTTCGAACAATTTGTTAATAACATTAATCATATTTATAAATAATAATCATAAATAAAAAAATTAAGGAAAAAATAATAAAAATAATAATTACGTGAAAAGGCATAAAATGATATTACCCATTTTACCTAGTCTTGATTATCTACTAATTTTGAGGTATGAGTAATGTTTGATTATCAAAATATAATGAACTTTACACATTTCTTTTTCTTTCTTCTCAAATATAAGAAAGCAAGTGAAACTTGATTACCTCATTTACATGCTCTCCCTTCTATATGAACGAGAGAGTAGTGAAAACAAATAAAAATATAAATTAAATAATGAATTCACAGAAAACAGTGGGATTTATATACAAAGCCTTTTTTTCTTGGGAAAATTATGATCCAATAATACTATTTTATTGAAAATAAAGTAAACAAACATGAAAACATTATTCATCTTAAAAATGAGCTCGTAATGCATACTTGACAAAATATTTGACTTTCTAAATTGTAATACTATTTTTTTATTTAATATACAATTCATTGTAAACTAGTTGATGTAATATTCATGTCCACCACGTGGTTCGGAACTACTAGTAGTACTATATTGTGATTTTTGTAGAAGAGAAAAGAAAAATAGATACGAAAAATAAATAATGATATTTTTCATTTAATTAAAGAAGAAATTAAAAAATTAAAAATTAAAAATTAATTTTTAAAACGAAAAATATTTATTATTTATAATTTCCAATCTAATTTTATAAATAATCTGCTAGCTAGGTTTCAATTTAAAGACGTAATTATTTTGTCGTGAAACCCTTAATTAATGCCATTTTCAAAATGCATTTGTGGGGGCATTTTTAACGGCAGTAGCCTCCACTTTTTTATTTTTCAAATTCGCAACGTATGTAAAGTTTGTGCAGTTGTTAGAGAGCAATTGAAGAAGTAATGATTTGCTCGATTAAGCAGCTTTCGTACTTGTTCTTTCATACATTATGAAAAGCCTTTTAAAGTAAATTGTGAGACTCATTTGAAAAACTTTAATGTCCTGTTTCGATTTGAAAAGAGAAACAGAATAAATAAAAGATAAACAAAAAATAAGTTGTGAAAAGAAAAAATACGTTAAAAAATAAAGTGATTTTTCAGCTACCTCCTAAAATAGAAATAAATTACAAATGAAAAATAGAGAAAAACTATTTTAATATTATGTAATTTGATCATAGTTAAGGAGAGATTGAGAATAAGAACCATACAAAAAAAAAACACTTCCATTGCCAACAAGTAATTTAGTTACGTCTTATTAATGGGTTAGAGTATATTATGATATTTATATCGGCAAATATATACTACTCATTATTATTTGTGATTTTTATCTCAACATTTTTTATAATCAAGTAAAAATAAATTTATTAATGAAAAAACATTAATAATATTTTTTTAGAATTATCTTATATATTTATATTTATGGAATTAAAGTACTTTAAAAATATTATTTTTATTGAAACATATAATTCATAATACAAGTTATTTGAATTTGCTTTTTTTTTTTAGAAAAAATAGTTTTATTTATTCTAACATTTAATAAAGTAATTCTATTTAGATTATATCTTAAACTTTTTTATTTGAGTTTATATTTTTAAAAAAATTAAATATTGTAATTTATAAATGTAAAGGGCTGGTAATAAAAATATATGATTAGATAAGAGAAATAAAATATAACTATCCCATGTACTCATTTTGACATGCTATGCTCCCTAATGGAAAGATGAGTAAAAATAAGTAAAATAGAATAAAATAATGAATATATTTTATAAAATGATTTCTTCATTTTTTTTCTTCTATTAAACACGCTGCTTCAATTTCCTAAACTGCCTCCACTAAACCAAACAAGACATAATGTTGAGTGATGATTTTTATAGTTGCTTAAATAGTAAAATAATATGATAATATAAAAAACTATATAGTGACCATGAAGTAGAAAACCCACTATGCATCTTCATAGTGCAGAAGCTCTTAAACATAAAATTACATGTACCCATTTGGACAATCTTACATAAGAAAGGAAAAATCAGCGTAAACTGTGAAAAGAAAATGAAGAAGTAATAAGACAAAGTGAAGTATGATTTGAAGTTGCATTGCATGCGTGAAACGAAGCGAAGAAGAAGAAGAACAACAAAAACAAAAAACATTCTATTCTTTCTCTGTCTTGTTTTTCTTACATTACACTTCACTCTTTGTCTCTTCCAGCCTTCGGTTAGGAAGTCTCACACAAATGTTTTGGCGGGAGATAGACCCCACCAAATTAAAAACAAACCCTTCTTCTCATAAATGCACCAACCCATCTTTCCCATTCTCTCATAAACAACCAACATAGAACATAACACAACCATTTCACACACTCATCTCTCTCACAACAACACCATACGCCATCGTCCTCGGTTCTTACATTCCTCTTCCAAAACGGCGTCGTTCCCATCACCATTCTCTTTAAAACAAACATGCCACATTCTCTGTTTCTCTTTGACTTTCTGCTTCTCATATTCCAAGTTTTGTTCAGTTTCATTCCCGCGCTTTCTCTCTCCTCTGACGGCCTCGCGCTTCTCGCTCTAAAGTCCGCCGTCGACCAGCCCTCCTCCGCCTTCTCCGACTGGAACGACGGCGACGTCACGCCCTGCGCCTGGTCAGGAATCGTTTGTGCCAATATCTCCGGCGAGGAGGATCCCCGCGTGGTAGGAATCTCCCTCGCCGGAAAATTCATCTCCGGCTACCTTCCATCGGAGCTCGGCACGCTGCGGTTCCTCCGCCGACTCAACCTCCACGACAATGCCTTCTCCGGCGTCCTCCCGGCGCAGCTCGGCAACGCCACCGCACTCCACAGTCTGTTCCTCCACCGCAACAACCTCTCCGGCCCCATACCCCGGTCCCTCTGTACCCTCCCGCGCCTCCAAAATCTCGACCTCTCCGAAAACGCATTCTCCGGCCACATCCCCGACCACCTCGGAAACTGCAAGAACCTCCAGCGCCTCATCGTCGCCGGCAACAGATTCTCGGGCGATATTCCCGCCGGTGTGTGGCCGGAACTTCAGAACCTCCTCCAACTCGACCTCTCCGCGAACGAGTTAACCGGTTCAATCCCTGACGAAATCGGAACCCTAGTTTCCCTCTCTGGCACGCTCAACCTCTCCTTCAACCATCTCTCCGGTAAGATTCCGGCGTCGCTGGGAAAATTACCGGCGACGGTGAGCTTCGATTTCAAAAGCAACAATCTCAGCGGCGAAATTCCCCAAACGGGGTCGTTTTCAAACCAAGGTCCCACGGCGTTCCTTGGAAATCCTAACCTATGTGGGTTTCCTCTTAGAAAATCATGTTCCGGTTCCGACCGGGATTTTTCTCCTGGTTCGGATCAAAACAAACCGGTTAACCGGCCAAAGGGGTTGAGCCCCGGTTTAATTATTTTGATCTCCGCGGCTGATGCTGCTGTTGTGGCCTTCATTGGGCTTGTGATTGTTTATGTCTATTGGAAGAACAAAGATAATGAGAATGGTTGTAGTTGCATTAGGAGAAGAAAGTTTGGCGAAGAGAAAGGGAGTGTGTGTGTGTGTGGTGGATTCCCATGTGTTACTGGGGACAAAAGTGATGATGATGAAGATTATGAGGTGGAGGGGGCTGAGGGAGAGGGTGAGGGGGAAGGGGAATTGGTGAGGATTGATAAGGGATTGAGTTTTGAACTTGATGAGTTGTTGAGGGCCTCTGCTTATGTGTTGGGGAAGAGTGGGTTGGGGATTGTGTATAAGGTGGTGTTGGGGAATGGGGTGCCTGTGGCTGTAAGGAGGCTGGGGGAGGGAGGGGAACAGAGGTATAAGGAGTTTGCTGCAGAGGTTATGGCCATTGGGAAGGTCAAGCACCCTAATGTTGTAAGGTTGAGGGCTTACTATTGGGCACATGATGAGAAACTTCTCATCAGTGATTTCATCTCCAATGGCAATCTGACACATGCCCTTAGAGGTTAGTTCTCTGGGTTTGTTTCATTTAGGGGTTAGTTCTTTCGGTTTGTTTCACTTTTTTTGTTAGATTGTTTTGGGTTGTTCTATTGATGCATTTAATTGATGTTTTGGGTTATTTTGTTCATGCATTGAATTGAAGTGATCTGAATCGGAGTGATATTGATAGAGAACAGAGAGAAGGTTTAAAGAGACAAAACATTAATTAATGGTTGGTGGGTATTTTGAACTTGATGCATGACCTCTAAGGGTTAAAAATGACTAATCATGACTGAATGAGTGATGGATTAATAATATAATAACGGAAGCCATCACATACACATATAGTAGTTTTGTACTTTATTGTCCACGTGACTTGTAAATTAGTCTTAATTTCTTTGCTTAAAGGGAAAGTTTATTTATCAGTATAGTTTAAGCTGGTGCTCGTACTGGGATTTATTAAGTAGGACTTGAGTTCTGTGCAACTTTTTCTTTTTTTGAAATCTCTCACATTTCTATATGGTATATACTCTACATTCATTTCTCAAAATATATATACTCATTATATTATGACTCGTGAAATGAATTTGTATAATTCATCACAACTTTTTTCATGAGATAGTAAGTATTAGTAATTTTATATTTGAGTTATATTTTAAAAAAATTGGTAGCTATAAAGATAGAAAGTTTTCTTGAAGAAATCTTCTATGAGAAAAAAAAAACATGGATTTTCACTATACTGGCTGCAGATTATTTGTGTTTGTTCGGAATGTGATTCGTATTATGACCAAAAGAATGAGTTGAAACTCGTCTCAAGTTATGTACTGAAAAGAGACTGAGCAAGAGCAACTATATTAGATATCCTTGCTTAGAAAGTTAGAGGGAAATTGGATTTGGACACTTTGTCTGTTGTGTCGTCGATGACGTTGGGGTGATATGCCACCTGCTAAAAGCCTAGAACTAAAGACAACTCCGTTCGTTCAGCATGTGTCTGGGAGATGAGATGGCAAGACGCACTCTCTTGGTGGGGACCAAAACCCTGTTGTCTGAGGTTTAATCACTAACAAAACAAAACTTGTTTATCAAAGTTGAAGTTTCACTCTTCCAATCCTCTTTCCTTCTCAACTGCAATGTTCTTTGCCTTTAAAATCTTTGCTTTCCTTCTTTCCCAAGACTTTTGAGTACATGGATTTGATCTCCTTTTGTTCCTTTCTTTTGTTACTCACTAAATCCAAATGTTTCAAAAACTAGTTTCCTTTTAAATATCTTAAGTTTGTAGGCCAAAAAGAAGGGAGCACTCACGTTTGTGACTTCCATTCCGGAAAAAAGTTGAACTTCTTTTTGAAAATGGGTTCTTTTTGTTTCTTGATTTGTTTGATTTATCTTTTAGGTTAAACTTTCTCCATTATGAAGCATAGTCTCTACATCTGTCCCACTAGAATTGGTTTCTTACATTTTCCTTGCTTCCACCGCACCTCTGTCTCGGGCATAATATCATTAGAAGGAAATATACTAGGATTACATTCTGTAATACACTCATCAAACACGTTCTTTATAGTTGGCTTAAATTAAAATCAGAAAACTGTTCCACTTCTTACCAACTTATACTCGCTCATATACTGCGGTAAATTTTTTAGTCAATAAAATGTGTTTGTTAATCAGTGAATGAAAGTGTCGTGTCTTGTTAAAGTCAACATAAATTTGTAGTTGCAACAAAAGGTACTCTATATCATTATCTGCATTTGCATTCTGTACTAAATGTTACGAATAATTTCTCCATTACTAAAGTTAATGCTTTACACTGCACTAAATTTGACTGTGCTGCAGGGAGAAATGGGCAACCATCTACAAATCTTTCATGGTCCACCAGGCTGAAAATCGCAAAAGGAACGGCGAGGGGCTTGGCGTATCTCCACGAATGCAGTCCAAGAAAGTTCGTCCATGCTGACATCAAACCCTCCAACATCCTACTTGACAACAACTTCCAACCCTACATTTCCGACTTCGGCCTAAACCGTCTGATCAGCATCACCGGCAACAACCCCTCCACCGGTGGATTCATGGGTGGAGCTCTTCCTTACATGAAGTCTTCACAGAAAGAGAGAACCAACAATTACAAAGCCCCTGAGGCTGGTGTCCCTGGCTGCAGGCCCACCCAGAAATGGGACGTGTACTCATTTGGAGTTGTGTTGCTTGAAATACTAACTGGGAGGTCACCAGAATCATCTCCTACCACATCAACTTCCATGGAAGTCCCTGACTTGGTAAGGTGGGTGAGGAAAGGGTTCGATCAAGAAAGCCCGTTATCTGAGATGGTTGATCCATCGCTGCTCCAAGAAGTGCGTGTTAAGAAAGAGGTGCTGGCGGTGTTTCATGTAGCTTTGGCTTGCACTGAAGGAGACCCTGAGGTTCGGCCAAGGATGAAAACTGTCTCTGAAAATCTTGATAAGATTGGAAGTTAACGTTCAAACTTGGCAGTGTGCCAGCTCTAGGACTCAGCCTGAGACGGGAATTTACTCAAAAGAAAAGACGGACTTCAATCTAACAATGCATTTCTGTGGTAACTCAGAAGGTTATATGCTTGGCATCAACATGGTGCTGCAAATCTGTTCCTTCCATCTTGGACAAGCCCCTTTTAAATTTGTTTTCTGAAATCAATGGATTTTTGGAGAGCTGTAATTATCGCTTACATCTCATTCTCATTTTATTATTTTTTGTTTCAGGAAATTGTTAGATATTTTAATTTTCATTCTTATCTCTTTTCCTCCAAAATGTTATTTCAATACCCCCAACGTCTTGCATTATCATTGGAGTTTGGAAGTTAGTTCAGAGTCATAATGTGCATTTACTGCTGTAACAGTTTTGGGCTAGGGAAGGGAATTATTGGTATCGTGGCTGATCGAGATGAGAACAAAATTTAGTAACCCTCACTATCTTTGTATGTTTCATGTTTTGGATTGGATTTCAGCATTTTTCTTCGAATGCCTGCCACACTTACGCCTTTAATTCCCACCACGCCTACTCATGGGAAGTCACCTTCGCTTGTCGAGTAATACAGTGGCTTGCTTAAGTGTAATAAATTATTAACCTATTTTGTTTTTAGTAGAATGAAAAAACAACAACAAATTTTAACTTCTTTAGTTTTATGTAAATTCTATTAATAGTTAAGTAATTGAACCAAACACAAGTGTTTGTTTTTAACTATTATTTGCGTTTATTAAGAAAAATAATAAATTTAACATGCGATTAACTTAATTAACTTTAAAGAAAGTATGTCACGTGTAAATTTAAATTTTTTAATAATTTTGTTAACGTTAGTTGCATATTAGTATTAATAATTTTTTCTTTATTAAAATGTATGTTAAAAGTATTAGAGATAAAGTATTAGAGATAAAGTACTTGGTAATCAAATTTAAGTTTTTTTTACTAATTTTTTTTGTATTATCCAATATTTAAATAATAGAAATTTATAAAATAGCATGTAATAATAGATAAAAACTGCTAAAGCATTATGACAATTCACCTTATAACTTGACAGTAACTACTCGTGGTACTCAATGCTCGACCTTATTAACTTCTAAGTAATTGTCAAGTCACCTTAACAATAGGGCACACGTAAGAAAAAACGTGGCCTAAACGGTTATGACAAAGTAACCACTTTATTGGTCCTCTACTTAAGCCCAAGAGTCTATAAATACCGCAATCATCTTAGGAAAAAGATCTTATCATATTATTTATTTACTTACATACGAAATCATTTGTATTCTTATTAACTTGAGCGTTGAAGAATCTTCTGCAGCTGCATCATCACTCCTGGAACAACTCGAAGACTCTTACCATATCCACATACACCTCAGAAGAAGGACATCTCATCCTCGGTAAGAACATTTGACGCCCACCGTGGGGCCCTGGTAAATTTTTTTCCGAGAACTGCATTGTCATATGGTTCTTACAAGAAACCAAACAACAACTTCAGCATCACAGGCAAGCATGGATCCATCTCTTTTAGCTGCACTCAAGGCCCATATCGATTCAATTGTGCTTGATATTCGAAATTAGTTGGGTAAAGATATGAAGTTAATGTAAACAAAACATCGTGGTGAAATCCAAACTCTTTAGGATCAATACCACAATGAAATACATGCCATCCGCCATCATGTTTCTTTACAAACAAATTTTTTTGGAAAGAACTGTCCAACAGTCACCTCATGAACATGAAGATGAAACAAAACCAGACAAAATAGTGACTCAAGATGAGCAGCTGAAAAGGAAGGAGAAGGAGAAGGAAAAGGACCAGGAGAAGTACGACGGTAATCGACACAAAGAGATAACCAATATAGAGTGTTGCACCTTCATTCCAATGTCATCAAAATATCATATTTCCTTTCTCTCTGAAATCTTCTTAATATTATTTCTTTTGGTTGTTCTATTACAGGTTCATTGTTGATCTCAGGATTATTAATTTGTTTTTCTTCTTCATCATTGTGTGATTCAACAACATGAGGAACAACAATTGTTGAACTAGATGTACTAATTAAAGGAACTTGTACTCTAACTTCCTTAATCTCCACATTTCACGAAGCTTCACTCCCATTGGTTTCATAATTCTCAATGAACTAAGTATTTCTAGTTTAAAAAAATTCTTGTACTATGGGTAGGATAGTAAAACATATACCCTTTTGAATTTATTGTGTAACCAATGAAATATCCACCGATTGTTCTTGCATCCAATTTCTTTTCTTACAAATTGTATATTATAATTTCTGCCTAACAAACCCAAACTTATAGGTGTCTCAAACTTAATTTCCTACATGTCCTGATGTGAGTTGATTTTTAGATGTTTTCATTTATGGTGACACTTTTACTTAAGGTTAGGATTTTAGCAATTTATGGTGAGGACCTAAGGAAGATTCCCACTGAACACGAACTTAACCAAGTGGTTAAGTAAGTGTGAAAGTTCACTTCACAGAGGTAAAGATGAAAAACAAGATATAGTGAGGATGATATGCAATTGCAGAATTGAAATGGCCACAAGGTAAACATCAATGGTGGACATGGCCTCCCAAATGATGCACCATACTCATGATTATGAGTGAAACCCAAGAGCAACAAATAAGAGAACTAAGAGACAAGAAGATAAAATGGGATGGAGAAAATGGAAGGAGAAAAGTTATGGTGGTGGGTGAGAAATGTCACGCCACTTGGAGGGTGGCTTTGCTCCAAGATGAGTGTGTTGGCCACCACTTGAGAGCTTCCCAAATCACTCGAGATAAGACCTGAAACCACAATGCAATTCATGCACATTTAATTTGTCTTTCATGGTATTATAATTCATTTGAAAGGACCATACTCAAACGGTAATGGGTTCAAGATGAACTACATATGAAAAAGTTTTTCCACTATCATTCTAAGATACTTAAGTCTTGTTGAAATATTTGTCATCTCAATGACATTCTCATGCTTATTACGAGAACCATCAAATTTCATGGTAGTTAAGGTACTCATTAATGTCTCAGCAAGAGACTTATCTGTAGTTTGGAAGCGCTCTTCCACAAATCTCATAATTTTTTTTGCACTATCAGTTTTGGGAAGAGCATACTTAATATTACTTGTTATGCTCATTCACATAAATATCAGGCTAAGTTTGTTTGACCATTTTCAAGCCCTATAATGAGCTTTCTCTTAAATTTTGCTACCATTAGTAATAGTAACAGGTTTTTTAACTTCAAAGGCCAAGTCAAGATCCAACACACTTAAGTAAAACTGGACTTGTTCACTCCAATAAAAATAAAATCAATCCACTAAAGAATGAAACAGACTTAGCATGCGAATGTAAAGACACATGAACAAATACTTCAATTAACACATGCTTATCATTAAAACTTTGAGTCATAAACTAAACATACAATATAGATTCATATAACAAACAAAAATTCTATGCATACTAATGTTCTCCTTTGGGTGATACATTAATACACAAAACATAATGATGCTAATAATATTAACATTATTTAATAGGACATACACATTAACTAGAAATACTTGTTATCTTTGGATATACAAATAAAACAAATAACATATACTCGCTATCAACAATCATATCCGTTAATTATAAGGACAACTAATCAACCTTTGGGTGATCAAAAAATGCCTTATAATAATGAATTTCAATTAACTTGTAAACCAATAATTTAGCATCCACTCTTTAGGTAATTGAAATAAATTTCATCAATAATTTGGAAATAAATAAAACATGAAGATTTGATCAATTTGGCGATTACAAATCTATCACACAATTAATTCCATAAATAATATCATTCATGAACAAAATATACAAATATATATTTATGCCATTACTTTTATTTATCACTAGCGGGCACACAGGCGCTCTCGCGTCTGTGTATCCGCATTTTTTATTTTTTCATTTATATATATTTATATTTAATGTTAAAATTAAAAAAAAAATGTTATTATGATTTTTACATAATGATGATGATAATGTCATTTTTTTTAAACATAATGTATTATAAATTTATATTGTTAATATAAGTGTGTGATTGAATGAACGAATAATATCATAATATGTATATTATATAAAAAAATTTAAAAAATAAATTGTATACATAACATGCGAGTGATCAATCATGTAACATAGTAATTAATACATTTGGTTATGACAATCACCTTTTTATTTATAACATAATATATTATAAATTTATATTGTTAATACACTCGCGCATGTGTATCTGGATTTTTTATGTTTTTATTTTTATTATTATTATATGTATATTGATATTTATTTAAATGAAATATAGATTTATATGTATTCATATTTTTTAATTTTTTTCATAAACTTATGTGTATCTGTATTCTATAATATTTGACAATGTATTTGTATTTTATAGTATTTGACAATGTTTGTGTATCTGTATTATTTGACAACACTCCACTTATGTAGATACATATAAATTTATGAAAATAAAAATATAGATAGAGACATTGTCACACTTGTGTTTTCACTAATTTTATAATATTTATGTTAAAAATCATATTGAAAAAATAAAATTATTAATAAATCAGTTTGATTTGAAAAAAAAAATCAAAAAAAATCAAATTAAATAATATGTAAACTGTTAATAAAATCAAATATAAAAACTGATTATTCAATTTAGTTTTTATTTTAATTAAATATAAAATTTAATTAAATTAATAATATTTTAAAATTCAGTTTCACACCAAACATTGGATGGACAC
>Ga0123342_1004828_pt1 | contig 20209 bp, 14 predicted proteins | sample Turbeawhitnodule_FD_89960 | JGI IMG/M metagenome (GOLD analysis project Ga0123342, IMG submission 89960) | Root nodule microbial communities of legume samples collected from Mexico - Turtle bean Mexico white nodule | ecosystem: Host-associated > Plants > Roots > Nodule | place: Mexico: Nepantla... | reverse complement strand
TTGATTAAAGTGCTCACCAAACATTTTAGTGAAAATAACTATTGTACCTAATTCACTTTGAACGACTATTTAAGCAACTAGTGAGTAATCACAAATGTTCGAATGCTACCACTTCAAAGCTATAGAGAAATTACCTTAACAATGTGGAAAATGAACTTCACATAACGAAGAAAATGCAACAAAGCTGGAAATAAACCTAGAAAAAGCGTAGTACACTCCGTTATGCATGAGATAAAAATAAAAAAAAAAAAAAAAAAAAAAAAAAAAAAAAAAAAAAATATTTTTTAAAAAAAACAAAAAAAAAAAAAAAAAAAAAAAAAAAAAAAAAAAAAAAAAAAAAAAAAAAAAAAAAAAAAAATAAGAAGAAGAAAAAGTAAACAAAAAACCCTGGTTTACAAAAATACCTCTGGTCCAAATATCCAGACAACAGCCTCAGCAATCTGATGATGGCTGACTACTAGATAACGCTTGTGGCATCAGAGGAGAAGCAACAATCTCAGATATAGATGATCTATGAGAAGAATCTAGTGTTCTAGGCACATGTAATGCTGCAACTCTAGCACCACTAGAAGGTATGGAGAAACTACGAGCCATGGCCTGAGGTGGCATTGGCAATGGAGATGCAGCACTTGATGCAACCAAATTATTTGCAGAGGAAACCTTTTGACCTCTAGGCACCAATGGACCAGAATGACCAACCAAACCTAAAAGCCTTGAATTGGATGGGAAGCTGGTTGGAGGCCTAGGAAGTTCATGAAGCTCACTTATTTTGGGTGAAGACATAAGAGTGGGAGAAGTAGTGGGAGATACTTTAGGAGAAGATGACCGAGGCTTAGGAATTGGACCAGGAAAAAGAGGTCCAGACAACAGTTGAACACTATCAACCAAAACAGGCTTGGTAGGACCGGGATTACTTGTCAATGGACCAGAAAAGGCTTGTCTTTTAATCTTTTTGGAGTGAGCAGAAATGTAATCGTTTGAGGATAAAAGATTATCTCCCAGAGGAAGAGGCAATCTCGTGGAGGCAGTATTGGTGTTACTTTCCTTGAGTACTGACTGAGCACTTCTGACAGTAGAACCAGAAAATTCATCTCCGATATCTTTTTCATGTTTCTTTTGTTCCAATGGGGATGAATGCCACAAGTTCTTTGTAGGTTCACTTAAATTTTCCTGCACTTTGGAAGGTTTTGGATTATTTGAACTTGAAGAAATTGAACTCTTAGCACCAACGGGTGTGGGTAGCACATATGAACTAAACTTCCGTGATAAAGATGGGCGCATCTGTCTCAGTTTTTCACTTGCATCAAGTTTATTATCAGCAAAAAGCGGGGCAGATTGGCTCCCTGTCCTAGTCCTAAAGGAAAACAAATTCCTTTGAAGTTTGTCTAAGTTTTCCTGCAAACAGAGCAAAACATTCATTATGCATGCTCTCACATACTTTAAATTTTATAGGCAAAAAAAAAACTGAAGATAATAGATGTCTTTTTTACCTTAGCAGCTTCAGCTGTAAAACCTCCAGGAGGTGTAAGTTCCACCTGATCCAGCTGTAAAGATGCGAACATGGTTAAGCAGCAGGTCATCAAGATGAGTAATATAAACTATTGAAGTGTTTTATAAACTTGAAAATTAAAACTCTAAATATTGTTCTGAACCAAAATCTTCAAAATCAGAAGTTCATTACTGAAAACTTCCAAGCATTTCATGCACTGACCAAAGAAGTTAAAACTCCATAGTTTACTTGAAGAGGTTCTTGCTCAATCCATCCATCTAGCAGCATTCTAATTAAACTGATTACTCGTGTGCATAGAGCAGTTAGTCACAATTAAATAAACAAAGATGCAAAACTTTTTTAGCCTAAGACAGTAAAAACAACTTTGCCCACAACTCTAATGCTGGTGGACTTTGGTTCCTAAAGTCCTGCCTACACAACATAATCTCTCTCCAGGAAATTATTCATTCACTAATTAATTTTGATTTCAAGCATATATACACCTTAGCATGCAAGTAGGATTCAAACCCCTCAACCACCACCACATGAGTGTACAGTCATTCACCTGCTCCCTTTTTCCTGTTAGTAGATGTACTTTCCCATGCTTCATTAGACAACCAGTTCTAAATAAACTCAAGAAACATAAAAGGGGAAGAAAAAAAATTAAAGATCCTAGTTACTTAAGGTAGTCACCTCCATGGAGTTTCGTGATGTGGAAACATCTTGGTCTTGTTCAGTTTGTCCATAGTCAAAACTCAGCTCACCATCATCATTGTCATCATAACCACCACCATCATCATCTCCATAGTCACCTTCATACCCATCCTCCTCGTCTAGACCACTGAACTGGTAATCAATGTGCTGTTGTTCAGTTACAGATTTTAAATGTGGTTCTACTGTCTCAAGGGACTTGACTGATTTCTTGAAGAAACACAACTGTTTTTGGTAACAAAAGAAAGCAATGGTAATCAACATAAAAAAAAGTAGGAAATTCCAATTCTTAAAAGAAAACAGGGGCATGTGAAGAACCTGAGAAGCATGGTGACGCGCTGCCTGTGTTAGAAGACTACGTGATTGTCCTTGCTTCAGAGATTTCAATCGGAAAACAAACAAAGTAGCATCTTCATCATATTCATCACGAGCAGTTTGCAACTGCTGCAAAGAAAAAGTTTCTCCTTTCCCGCCTTTAGACCTGCCTCCTTCTCTGTATCTTGCTACCATATAGTCATATAAGTCTCTGCAGCAGATCATATGACACGATGACAAGAAGTATATCAGAATGACAGTCAAAGATAAAACCAGATCCAACGAAACATTTCAAACCTTTTCTCATCACATTGCCGCTTCATCTCCTGGTCGAGTATTAAAAAAAAAAAAATGAAAATTACAGAAGGTCATCCATGTAGAATATAAAAATAAAGACATTTTTAGGTTACAGCAATAAGAAAAAGTTGAAGGAGAGTGATGCATAAGTAGGTTTGTGTAAGTGCAATCGATAGAGACATAAAAAAGACTAGAAACCTCAACAATTCGAAGTTCATTCAAGAGAGACTCTGAGGGAGTGGTAATTGTCTGGATTATATGGGAACGCTGGAATGGGAAAGAAAAGAGTAATGAAAGCAGAGAAAAAAAGAAGGAAAGATAAAATGGAAATAGAGATAGGATTAGGAAATGACGTAGTCATCAATGAGTTTGTGGAGTTGGAACTGGATTTTGCCAAGCATGAGGAGAAGTTTTCCTGCAAGAATAGAATGGAAAAGAATAGGGGTTAGTGATGAGATAAAAATGAAATGAAAAGGTGATGAGGTGTGTGTGGAAGTGGAAGTGGAAGTGGAAGAAGAGATAGAAGAAGAGTAGAGTGCCAGTTTCATCTCCGTGATCATTCAAAGCGGTCTTCTCGAGAAGACAAGAGCCCATGTCCCGCAAGGACTCGGAGAATTCTGTAAGAAGAGAACAATACAAGATATGAAAAGAATGAATGAATGAATGAACGAATGAATGACATATCCACCGTGACAACCCTACCATAGGCACTGCTGGCGGTTGCGGCGGCGGCGGAAAGCAAGGTGTCGTAGCAGTCCTTCATGTCTTGCATATCCTGAACAGCAATTCCAAATCAATTCCATCCGTCAAACCCTAAAAGTAGTGATGTATTGCATGATAGGGTAGGATATGTTGAAGAAATAGAGATGAAAAGAGAAATGCGAAGGTGGAAGCGTGCCTGGGTGGCCCGAGCGAGCTCGTCAAGCTGGCCGAGAGGCTGAATGGAGTTGGAGGAGGCATGCTTGTGACTGCGATTGTGGTTATGATTCTGAAGCGCCAAACCTCGCAATTTCTTCAGAGAGTTCTTCATCGATGCCTTGCAATCGTTTCTCCTTCTCTCTTCTGTTAAACTTTTGGTTTGTTTGTTCGTAACGAATGAGAAAATGGAAATCGCCGACAACAACCACAAGGAGGAGGTGGTCAAATCCCGTTCCACATCCCAATCAGACCATTTCTTTCTTCAACCGCTTCCTCTGCTTACGCCAACAACTCCTCCCACGCAAGTTCCACCACCCCCAACCTTCCATTATTTCTATTTCTATCATTATTATTATTATTATTATTCACTTTTAAGTATTATTATTGTATTTCTATTTACTATTATTATTTTATGAGTGAGAGACATCTTTTAAATGGAGTGTCTGTGTTATATACCCGTATTGGATATAGATACTGGTACAATATTTATAAAATACATATCTATGAAGTGTTTAATTTAAAAAGTATAAATAAAGAACAATTTTTTTAAAATCAAGAAATATCTTCTTAAAAAAAATATTAAAACATAAATCTTTATTATCAATTTATATATAATATACTTATATAATATACAAATTGGTATATTTGCATCTTAATTTTTTATCATATATCATTATTGTTCGGTATCTATATTACATAATTACTATTATTATTATTATTATATTATTCCACAAACTTGTTATCATTGAATTATATTATAAAACTACTCACCCGAAATACTTTTCTTCACTACTCGAAAGTCAAGGCAACACCTTCCACCCATACCATTTTTCTTTTCTTTTCCCCAACAACAATCAATACAAAATGTTCTTCTCCAAAACCATTTCTGTAAACTATTCAACTTTGACTTTTAAAATAATACCAAAACTGTTCTTCAAAATTCTCAACTCAAATTCAAACAAACACACGTTTTTCAAATTAAAAATACTTCCTACGCAAGAAATATATAAAGTGAGCACTGAAGCTTCTAAAAATACCATTTCTGTGCAAAACTCAGTTATTTATCACATTTTGACTCTTGACTCCAACAATAATGTAATCCAATTTAATCCCATAACTTGCTTTCTGAAAGTGAAGTCGACTTCATACATGCGAACATAATGGTTTACGTTTCACGGCATATTTTGCATGCAATTCTCGGCTATTTTCCTGTAATTAAAGCTTAGTTCTATGTATAAATCCCAAATCCTTTTAGAACTTTTTGTGCCTTTTATCATATTTATGTTCTAAAAAAGTCTTGGTAACAAAGAATTTGCAAAAAAAACTAAGAAAACATATTTTGTAATCTATGGAAGATTTTGATGACCATATGATCACCTCATAAAATTGTGATGCAACTATAAAGAAAATATACAACCCTAATCAACAATTAGTTGAATTTAGAAGACATCTCTCCGACAATCAGACATATTTTGCTACCTTAAATCAAATGGTTAGATAGTTCATCAAGACTAATCAATCATTGGATCAACACTAGTAATTCGTTTAAACATGAACATCGACAAAGTTGTACGATCAAGTACGAATTCGAGTTCAAACATGGCAAAATTTTATCAATTTTGAATCAATTAATAGACATTACTTGAAATCGAAATCAATGGTTCACCTCTACTAAATTTAAATGGGTCCAAACCGAACTTATTCACCCATTGGTTGCTCATCACCAGATTATCGCCTCGGCTTCTGAGTTGGGAGACTTGTGTACTTATCGACCATAAGATCGAGAATGCCAAAGAGTTCGGGTGACTATATGCATCCCTTAACCGAGCCTTTATTGTCATCAATGACTATCATGAGTAAAACAACATAGTCAATGAAACTTAAATAATAAACGGCTATTTATGGAATAATGAATAACAGTTATGTGGTTAATCCAAATGACTCGTAATGGTCCACTCAAATGATACCACCTGATTAATCTATAATTATCCACTCTTAGGAAGTACAAGAAATATTATCACATACTCTTACCACTTATACAATTAAGAATTTACTATCTTTATGTTCCTACTGACTTAAACATTGGAGAGTCTTCTACATGTGGACCTCCCCTTCTCATTAGATACCAACTGAAAGCTCATTTCATGCACTCCCCGCATTCCAGTAGCAAAAGTGACATATGCTATATGCTGCAACACTTTATTTTTTTTTATGTCTGTTTTAATTGGCAATGAACTTAAATCCCTTTTAGATTTAAGGTTTAGAAAAATTATTTTAGTGAGCCACTAATCAAGGGAAACTTGGAAGAAGCAATAACACATGGATCAGGGATCTAGGACGATTTATCTTTCTTCTTTCTTCTTGATTTCAATGTTCTTAGTTTTGTTTTCCGATGTTTGAGTTCTATTTTTGGTTTCAAAGCACGGGACCCTTTGTTAAGTAATGAATGTTTAATTGAATTGTTGTTATATTTTTTTGCGTTCTCATTTTTATTCTGTTTTATCAATGTTTGATTCTTTTATCTATACAGGAGTTCTATTACCATCTTACATTGTTATAAATCATTACAAAAAGAATGGAGAGATGAAATTAATAGTTAGAATTATATGAATAGAACTTAACCATTAAATTTTTCGAACATATTTAAATTTTCAAAGAAATGATGAAATTAAATTTGAGTATTAAATCATCAATTTAGTAATTAAAATATTTTTTTTCAACATAAAAGACACTAAGACTATTTTTATAACTTTTAACTCGCAAAATACTCCCAATCCCACAATTTATAAAAATCTCATTTATGTTAGCTGAGTCATGCTTTAGTCAAACTCTATCAATACTCAGTTTGATATAAGAAAGAATACGTAGGACGACTCCAAAAAAAATTTAAGAAAGAATAAAATTTCAAATATAGAATATATTTCAATGATCTAGTAAGATGTTCGTGTTATTTCACTGTGTATAAGTCTATAAAAAAATACTCAACATCTAAAATTCATCTTTATCATTTTAAATTATAGTTTATTAGGACTAAATATTCATATTATCAAAGGTATAATGATAGCATTTCACATACAAAATTTGTAAGATATTTGAAAAACCTTTTAACTAATGTAAAGGGATATTTAATTATATATATATATATAATTTATTGATAAATGAATTTAAGAGTTACATGTTTTTAATATTTTATATAATTTATTATAGTTTTTTTTTCAAACAATCACAAACCTTCATTTAGATTATTGTTATTGCTAATTTTATTGTTTACAATTTTAAACACTATTTAATAGGATTCATGATTGGATTTTGTTGGGAGATAACTTAGATTAATTGACTTTATCTATATTTTTTTTTTTTTACACGGTCTAGAACTACTTTAGATTTTAATTTGGTTGAGGAACTACAGTGATTAATGTCATCATGGTAACTTATCTAAAATTGCAATCCCTTCAACCTTTATTTCCAATGTTTCAAACCAAGATTTTTACACCAAAACCTATGACTAGTTTAATTACAAAAAATTGTCCTCTTTAATCATAGGTTGTTAAAAAGTTTCATGTATGTCATGATAAATTTGGTCATTTAATTAGAAAAACTTGGGAGTCGTCTATGAATGATACTTCATATGTGATATGGATTATAAAAAAATGTTAGTGTTAAAGGTGGGTGCATTAATGTCATAGAACCCGATGTATTTAGTTAGTTTGTTTACCCACAGTGAAGAGTATTTGGATTGTTGTACTTTATTCCTTCTAGGGGTTGATGTGTCATTTATCTACAATGCAAATGAAGCCCACATGGTGAGAGTTGGATATTGTAAGAAAATTACATTTTCACACGAGGTTACATAAGCTTGACATAAAAATTGAAGAACATATCTACGTCTTTCTAGTGTTGAGACCTTAAACGGTCTAACATTAACATTTGTAGCTTGTCTAAACAATCTAATCCCAGTGGACTTTTTATGATAACAAAATACTGAGTTTACATTATCTGCATATACATGTGTTTATTATCTAAACACCTTAATGTGTTCTTGTGCCATCAAATGGTACAATTGGTCTCAATATTTTAGAGCATACAATTAGGTTTACGATATCACTTTTGTTAAACTATCTTCCCTTGTTGATACATTGACATGATACTAAATGAAGTTGACTAAAACAACTATTTCAAAAGCAATCTTCAACACATGATTCACGGTGAAGAAGTTTCCAAGGATAAAAGTTCAACTCATTTACGAAATGGGTACAGAGATAACTGGAAAAGGTAAAGTTCGCAAAGTAAAGAGGAAAAGGCAAATGGAGAAATTTCTTCGATTGCACCCGATATGATTTCGTGGGTATTGCTGAACCGAAAGAACGACAGAGAAAAAAGGTATGTATATAAGTTTGGGGGTTCACGGAGACTTACAGACCAAACACCATCCACAACACAACCAGGTAACCACAGCCTTGTTCTCCTCAAGGACACGAACCTCACATCAAATCAAATATCTCTATCATGCCAATGTAACTAAAACAGTAAACGGAAATGAATCAAAACAGTAAGCTAGATCTTACAAGAAGTGGTCCACTGGAAAGAAAAAGAAACTCGATAATGTATTCAAAAAATTGAGTACTTAGTTATTGCCAAACAGAAACCAAAAACACAGAAGACTTCCCGCCCTGTGTCATTGTTTTCCAAGTTATTAAGTATTAACATCCTCCATATATATGCTGGCTGAGAAGGGGGAAAAATGTATGGCATCTGTGAGTCCTGAAAATTAGGACTATACAACAGAATTTTTAAACCAAAGCCTGGTATAACCCACGAGTTAAAACCAGCATTCTTTGGTTGAAATTTCTTCCTGCTGTTTTATGGTGGAAATTGGGGGAAAAATTGTTTTTGGTACATCAAGGATTAATAGAGGACACGAAGTTTTCCACAACTTTCAAGCAGCTGCAGCCAATGGCACCGATCTGTGGCATGCTCTCTTCGCAGCTCGAACAATATCTTCAATCTGTCCCCCCACATATACCAAAAAGCGATCAGATTTAAATTATCTATAGACATATTAGCATCAAAACTCGTGTCACACCAAACCATCATGTCCAGACTATCATTACTCCCATTCAAAATAGAAATACATTTCTGGATCAAAATAAAGAAAACAAATCTTCTAAAACAAGTTGACAAATTCAGAAGAAACAATTAATATTCTTTAATCATTACCTGTGGGACAGCCATTCTCTCCAGATTAGCTGCGTATGGCATAGGAACATCAGCCCCAGCAATTCTCTCAACCGGTGCGTCAAGATAACCAAAACTCTCCTCAATGACAGATGTGCTGCTCAAGAGAAGTATACACTCAGATGATTGCCAAGAGTTAACCAGAAAAATACACAGAAAGCTAATGTAAAGAGATAAACCAGATTTCAGCCCCAACACCATGCTGAGGAAACCCTTCTTCAACTGTCACCAGCCTGTTGGTTTTCCTGACAGAAGTATTGATTGTGGAGCGATCCAGCGGTCGGATTGAACGCAAATTAATAACCTATGAGGTTAAAAACGTCACTAACCATTATCATAACCCAAATGAAGTTTTGCAGAAAGAGGAGAAAGTTCATAAACTCTTGCAAGTCTTACCTCAGCACTGATTCCTTCTTTAGCCAGTATCTCGGCAGCCTAAACACCAAGAAGAGATATTTAAGAATGTTGTCTACTTTGGTAATACAGAAGGGATTAGAGATTTTTAATTTTCTTAAAGTAAATTATAAAATGCCACATAAGACACAAATCATCTAGAAAAAACTATTATCATTAATTCCTGTCTTATTATTATATATAAATGTAAGACAAAACTATGTCTCTCTGGTACTTCATGGCAAATGAACAATTGAACAAACATGTGAACAACATAATATACATATCTATACTACAAAAGGATCTGACGGTAAACAAACCTTGAGAGCAAAGCCAACCATTTTTGAATAAGCTGTAATAGTCACATCTTTTCCTTCCCTCTCAATCTGTTAGTGGTAAAATGCATGAAGCAAACAAGGATTCAATAAGAATGCATTATTGTGTAGTAAATATAATAACTAAATATGGCTCAAAAACAAGGATTCGTATACTACACATAATTAACTACCTTTGCTTTTCCTATGGGAAGGCAAAAACTGGAATCAAGAACTTCAGCCGAAACAGGGAATGACTCACCATATCTGGGGGACATAATTTACAAATTAAATATTGTTTGGGATAATAACTGATGTTAAAAGTATGGGGACTCGTTTTTCGGGAGGGTGGGGGAGAGACGGGCAATCAAGCAACACAACTTACAGCAACTCATTTTCAAGGAAAACAACAGGATCAGGGTCCCTTATAGCAGCTTTAAGCAAACCACGTGCATCTTCAGATGAATATGGTGTCAGGACTTTCAACCCAGGGCATGAAGCATACCAAGATGCATAACACTGCATAAAAGCAAAGTTGTAGATACACAGATGAAACCTAAAGTATTTATCAGTTCTCCACAGCTCTAAAGCAGAGTAAATTCAATGCAGAATTTAAGTAAATAATAAAAAAAGTTTGTACATAAAAGAAAGCAGCTTTGAGAACCATACTTGAGAATGCTGGGCACCAACCCCAGCGGCAGCACCATTGGGTCCTCTAAAGACAATAGGTACGGATATTTGCCCAGCAGACATGTAATTGGATTTTGCGGCAGAATTAATAATATGGTCTATTGCCTGCAACAGAAGTTAAAATACAGTGAGTGGATAAAAATTAAATAATTAATCAGCAACCTAAAAAACCAAAGATGACGCAGCCGTATACCAGACAAATGAAGCAAAAAAGTAAGCATAATTACACATGTTGACACAATATTCTTCAGAATTTATTAGTATTCAATATTCAAGCTACGAGTGGTCAACATTAAGATTACAAACACAAGGCCCTACTTCATGCAGAGGATAGCATTGTCAAGTAACCAAATTGCAGCAAAAAGGCCTGGCATCTAATAAACTAAATTGATTTGTATGGCATTGATGTGATGTTCAAACTATCATTTAAAACACTTCAGAATTGCTTGATTTTTAAAGTCAAATATGATTGGCACTCTTAACAATAAACTGAATCCCTTGTTTGAATGCAGAGATCAGCAGCTTAGACCAACAACAAATCCTTAGCTTTATATCTTTAACAGGGTAGTCAAACACAGAATTTCAAAAGCATTAAGTTTGCCATCCCTGCAATGCAAGGAGCATCACTTCAGGTTTTGATAGAGCAGCACTCACTCACAAGCCCAAAACATGTAAAATCTTGACCACTATTGGTGATTTGTCATGTGCCCCACTTATTTATGTTGCCATATCTATGAGGCTCCTCCTCTAGCAGTATGCCATTTACAAGCATGCATTGTTTTCCCCATCCCCACCCACTCTCTAGTTTGAGCTTCACCATTATCCATTTTTTGCTGTTGTTTCTGGTGTTGTTCATAGTAACTCCCCTTCTTGTCACCTCAGCGCACACTTGGCCACCTCCTTTTTGCTTGGATGCTATCTACTTTTTGTGTTGACTAGTTCTAGTTTGCACTTCATAACCCACATGATGTCATCCCTCCAACACATAGAGGCTCAAACTTGTCAAGGTTTAGCACTGTACTCTTTTTATCCTTATGATCCTTTGTTGTCATTAACTTATTAATTATTAAAAATTATGCCTAAGAAAATTGTTATTAGGGATGAACGTATATCAGAACTATATCATTATGACTTTTTTATTTATGAATGATGACTATGCTTTTTACAGAGTATTTTTTATTTTTTGAGTACTTGTATGTCTACAAGAAATTAATTATATCATTTATCTTGTATTCATAAAAAAATCAGTATAGCAGTCATTTTGCTCTCGTGCAAAGCATTTTTTGGGTTGAGCAGCCACACCTATATCCTGAGCCTCACAAGGAAGTCAACATTTTTCCTTGTGGAATCAATCATCATGTATAGAAAATCTCAACTCTGGTATTCCAATTACTAAAGAGAAAACTCACACAATGCCATCTAATTATCTTCATGTGCAGCCAGGTTTACATAACCGTGTGTGTGTGTGTGTGTATGTATATACTTATACAAATTAAGTGCTGCATCAGTAAGAAATGTAACACTTAACTCCAAACTCAGTTTAACAAAGAAATTATGCAATAAAGATATATTCCTACCTGCATGGAGAAGTTAAAAGTCATAAACTCCACAACAGGTCTTAGACCGTAGTAAGCAGCACCAACTCCAATACCAGCAAAACCAGCCTGTATAATATTTCACAAAAAATTATGTCAATCCAACATATGCAACTAACTATGTATAAACCCTGCTCCTTTTTTGCTAGGAATAAGCAGTTAAGTTCAATTCATAAAAGTCAGTCTGTTAATCTTATTTTTTATGATGCAGAACCAACCATGGTATCAAAAACATAATTTGAACACGGATATTAGAGTACAATGTTAAAGCGAGAAGCTGAAAAGGTCAACTTTCATGTTCAATAAGAAATCTGTTACAATAAGAAAATGACCTCAGTGATTGGAGTATCGAGAACCCTATCAGGGCCATACTTGTCGAGCAGCCCCTTGGATATCTAAATGAAAGAAGAAAGAAAGTTAAGAAGTATTACATAATAGTATCGAGTTGTTAAATCCAGAGGTTGGCAAGACAAGTAAACTAACCTTGTATGCACCCTGATATTCCCCAACCTGCATTTAAACAGAAGCAAAATGAAGGCACAAACTTAATAGAAGAGGGCAAGGGCGAAAAAAAAAATTGTAAAAAGGGAAGAAAGAATAGAATAGAATACAAATGGATGACCTCTTCACCCATCAAGAAGACTTTAGGATCAGCTGACATTTCCTCATCGAGTGCGGTGTTGAGAGCCTCTCGAACAGTGATCTGCAGCGAAAGACGTGAATCAGAGAAACGGCGAGTTTGGTTGATATTTGATAAGAGATTAGATAATACGAACCTCCTTGGCGGCAGAAGAAAAATGTCTGATAGCGGAGAAGGCTGGGCGAATGCTCTGAGTCTGCAAAAAAAAATGTGCGTTCTGTTCTGTTCATCGAATGAAGTAGAGTGAAATGCAATTGCAATTGGAATCAGACAAAAGTCGTACCTTTTGCCTTATTACACCCCACATCTTGCTTCTTTTATCTTCAATCAAGCAAACAAAAACTAGCAAATCAGAAAAACCGTAATCCATCGACGAATTTCATCTTTTTCATATCAACAGAAATTAACAAATCTCTTGACAACATGCAGGAGAAGCAGATACGAACAAACAACATCTATGGCGGAAACAAAGACCCTAGGACTAAGTAAGATACGCCTGTGGTGATTGAAAGAAAGATCTGGAAGAAGATGCAGAAGAAGAAGAAGAAGAAGAAGAAGAAGGAGAAACCGCACCTGTAGCTGTAGCTGTAGCTAGATCCGATCGTCACTAGCCTAACGATACCCACACAAACAAGTATGAACCAAACCAAAAACCCACGCTTTTTCGCTTTTCACTGCTATATAATTATTTATTTGTCGTTATTCTTTTCTTTTTTATTTATTATTCAAACTAATTTTTATTTGAATATTGGAAAAATAATTTAAAATAAGGAAAATTCTCAAAGTAAAAAAATGATACAGATAAAGATGTTATACGTAAAAATCCACTATTATATTGTTCAAATTAAACTTTTTCAGTTTTCTTATCCAATTGAGATGTGAGAAAATAATGAAATAATGTTTTTAAATATCATTGTGTTAACTAAAAAACATAAACGAAAGAAAGACCTAAATTATAAAAGTGAATGGGTCGAGCGAGGTAGGTAGGTAAGGCAAGCACCAGGCGGCTGTTCCTCTCACGCCCCACACCCACTCCATAAACAACACTTGTAAACTTCAAATTAATAATTAAAACAAAATTCTTTTAATATATTTTTCTTATTAAATCAATATACTTTTTTAAAAATATATTCAATTATTTAAGTCTCAATTATTATTTTCAAAAATTCCTTTTCAATTTTATTAAGTAAAGACTATATAAAGGAGTATACTGTCAACCAATTTTAAAAATGAGAATTTGTGTTTAATTAGGATTTGTGTCTTTATATTATGTAATTTTTATAAATCGTTTCTATTGTTTCTTCTGTAAGCATAGCCGGGCATATTTGTCTCATAATGTTAATGTTAATTCCTATAGGATCTAGTAAATCCACACCAAGTAAAATATTAACTTTCGCAGTACAAAAAGGTTTTCAAACATCTCTAAAATATTTTTTCGAAATTGATAAGGTGCATGGATAAATTTGTTGGGGGTGCAGGAAGAAAAATCCAAGTGAAAATAGAAATAGAAAGCTGCATAGGAAATGGGTAGGCAATCTCTCCCTGCACCATATCAATTCTAACATACACCCAATCTATTATTGAAACGACAAAATTGCCCTTCAAAAATGATAAAATTAATCTTAGATAAAAAAAAAGGTGTGGATAACCAAAACTTTTTTTTTTCTGAAAATATTCTGGATTTAAATTTCCAGAACACTTTTTAAATTCTAGAAATTCTTATCGAGAATTCACTTTCAATTTTGTGTTCCTGATTATTTTATCCAAAATGTTTTTTTTAGTTTTAAATTATATTTATTATTTCAGATTTTCAAATCCAAAAATAAGGGTAATTTTGAGAATTTTCAAAAATGATAGGGTGCAGGTTAAAAGTGATATGGTGCAGAAAGAAATTGTCAAATGGGTAAATGAGAAAGCCCAAAGGTAAATGAGAATTGAGCCCAAAGTGGAAATGGAAAAAAGGGAAGAAGGTGGTGGTTGGGCAGCAGAAAGAAGGATTTGGAATCGTGAGAAGAGAATCTGATATATGGGCGGTGCATTTTGGGGGACGCGGGTGATGGAGATAGTGAAGAAGCATGACTCTGGAGGACTCCTTTGGAAGAGAATCAAACTCACCACCACCCGCAAAGCCAATGCTAAGAAGCGTCTTCTCCGCGTTTGGCAGGTATCTTTCTATTCCTCATTTTTAGGGTTTCTTCTTCTTCTTCTTCTTCTTCTCCACAATCACTCTCTTCTCTTCTTCTTAATTCCATTTCAAGAATGAAGCTGTGCTCAAGGCATGTTCTCAACCATCTGTTCCCGCTCCTGCAGCCGCCAACAACCATTGAAGCACCTGTTTCTCTTCACTCAATTTTGCAGATGCATCAACTACCCACTCCATTTTCCCCATTTGTAACCCCAAACATCCTTCTCCGTCTCTACTTTTACAGTAATATATTCTATGCTTCCATTCTCTCTCTTATCAATCTACTTATCTCGTGCCTGCCATATGCTTGTTACACCTCTTCACTGTTATTGTTATTATTATTATTATTTTGGTTTCTAGATCTTTTTGCTTTTCTATATGATTATTAGGGATGTTTAGACAGCTTTACCTTTTTTACTTATGAATAAAGCTCTTGCTCAAACTTATGAATAAACTCTCATTTCGTAAAGCCCTGTTCCATAGCTAAACTTGATTTATCATGATGATGAGATTTGATTTTGAACTGCATGTGTTTGTACATTCTGGATGGAGATCGTTTCTTATATTTTTAAGAAGTTTTAAAAGAAAATTGTCGATCTAGGTAATTGTGGTTAAGGAGTGAGAATTGTGTTTTGGGCCGTAGTGTTGTGGGGCTTCTTAATTTATGGGCCGTGAACCTGCAGTAGGGCTGAAACTGAATTGGCTTTTGACAGAGGAGTGTTTCTCCCTGCCCCCCAACAAATGACTTCCTGCACCCTGTCATTATTGGAAAAGACCATTTACCCCATTTAAAAATGATTTCCAGATTATTCTTTTCCGAACATATTTTATGGATTCCAAATTTATCTGCAAATTAAAAAATGTATTCTGAAGATATTCCAGAATGGTCTTTTGTCTTCTAGATTTCTTATTTCGGAAACACACTTTGGTTACAAAACTCATTCTGGAATCATCCAAAATTATCCTTGATAATTTTGATATTACAAAGAATGTAGGTGTTCAGGAAGAAATATCCTTGACAGAGTTGTCGAAGCAAGCCAACTCAATTCACAGACGTTCACTCATTATGAATGAAATAAAAATGAGTCAAACTCAATCATACTTTGTATGATAGAAATTTTGTAACAGGTGAGTTGGTGGATTGAATCATTTAAACATGTTTTGTTCTTCCAAGTTCCAATATCTTTTATATATTTCCAGTAGTAGAATCAAAGTAAATTGACTCAATCCATCTTATCATAGGAGAACAAATAAAACATTCACTTGTTTCATCAAATATTAACTAAAATTAAAAAATAATATTATAAAGATAGTAACTTAGAAAAAAAATAATTAAGGGTTATTGTAAATTAATTTGGGGTCAATCCAATTTTAGTCCAGTTCGAATTTCTTTATTCTGTCGGTTAAGTGAGTACTGCTGTTGAATTTGGTTCACATTTAAAAGAAATCTATCTGAACTCTATTTGAACATGAGTCACCCACATTTTTTTAATCCATTTTTTCCATCCATAGTTTTTCTAAGTTGTAGTATGGGTTTAGGAGAAGAGGACTTTGGATCCCTTTTGGGAATTGGGGTCCATGTAGTTAGATTTATTCCATTAGGAGAAGTAAGAAATATACACGTCTTGTTTGTTGCAGTTGTACTAAGCAAACCTTGGAAATACCTCTAGATAAACAACATTAAAAGATAGGTGGTTTGTGGAGCTGGTCAAAATTGATAGATGCACATGTTCCCCTTTGTGCAAGGCAATTTTGGAAGGAGAAATAATAATTAATAGGAAACCTTCTGAACCTGATTGACCTAATCAGGTGAGGCTACTATGAAGTTTAGAGGTTGGATTGGAGTGAATGGGTCAGGTCATGTGTGGTCTACCATGATAGGCTGCCCACGTGATTGACAAAAGTTTTGCTTTGGTCTAAGTCAGCAATTCACACAACACTCTTTCTCACCCTTTATTTTCTTCATGAAAATGAAACTTAAATAGAAAAGGTGACGTGAAGAACTCTAACACCCTTATTAGATCATTCTAATTTCTAAACCACCATCACAACAAGAAACTCCGCCCGCCAATTAACTCTTTTTTTATTTCCTGCATTTAACTGCAATTTTCTCCCCTTATTTTTAATTCATCTTTTAGCTTCTACGGCTCAACTTTTACACATTTCTCTAGTTTAATGAATTCAAGAATGTTTGCAAAGACACTTTTAACCTTTTTTTTTTCTTCTAGCAACCTTTTTAGTATATTAGCTATATTTATTGGGACTCGTGAATAGTGCATTGCATTCTTTATAAAAGAGTGTGATAATAGCATTATCTTTTCTAATTAGACAGATTAAATTTTCTGAAGTACAGTTAGACATACTTTCGAATTTCAAAATCGAACTTACAACTATGTTTACTTTTTTAAAATGAATGAGCTTTTATAAATCTTATAAAATTTGTATTCACTTATATATTCTGAACTGATTTTATTTTTAGTTTATTTGAGATTTTCAACATATTTTTTATTTTTTTTATTTCTTAATATAGGATAAAATTTGTATCAGCTTATATAATATACTTATATCATATATTGTGAACTTGTTTTATTCGTAGTTTAGGTGAGATTTCCAATAAATAATATATTATATTATTTACTTGAATCAAAACATGCTAACAATATCAAAATTTTCAACAGTCGTTTCAAGATTGAATAAACCATAAATTAGGTTTTTTTTAAAATGTTTGATAGCTAAAACTTTTCGGTAACTAGATATATGATTAAATGATAAAATTACTAAATAAAGGGATCCTATATTACATATGATATGATCCAAATAAATTTGTCTTTACTGTGATTGGTTGATGTGGAATTATAATGTGAATTTATACAATTTTATGTCTAACGATAGAAGTTAAATCTTGGAAACAGTAATTTAAGAAGGATTTGGCTTGACTATTGTTCAAAAATTAACTTCACAGTTATATATATATATATATATATATTGTTTTTTTTTGTTTTTTTTATGATTCATATGTATTCATTCCCATTTATTAATAACAATTACTTTATAAAACTACATTGTTAACAAATAAAAATTAATATTATTTTAAAATCCAAACAGTTGCGTTCATCTTATTAGACGATAAATTCTTCTAAATAGATAAATGTTTCATTTGATGTTTCAGAGGATTTAAACCATTTGATACATTGTATAACAAATAAATCGAAGTAAATGTTCTAATAATTTATTATTGGTCTATTTTATTCTTTCTTGTCTTTAAATAAGTTCTTATAAATTGTATTTTATCTAAATTTGAATATAATAAATATCATAGGCACGAAGCAACACAATTATGCCATAACATCCATGACGGCATAAACCATGTTTAGTTGAGAAAAACAACCACTCTTCAAACACAGTAAGAAATGTTTAAGATGAAAAAAACTGAAACTATTGATGAATTGTTTGAAAGATCTCAAACTATCATCAATGAGCTTCAAAACATTATAGTAGAATACTCAAAAGCTCAATACAATATGAAGATTTTGGATAGATTTCCAAAGAACATGATAACTATAGCTCTCGGTGAATTCATAGAAAGAAGATTTAAACTCACTAATGCTAAAAGGAGAAGAACTTGATTCACGTGAAAAAGGGTAGAACCTTCTAACCTTTAAAAAATAACACTGAAACCTTGAGCGAAAGATACACTTTCAGAGTCAACTAAGAAGATCTCAAGTGACTTGTGAGATTCATCTTTTTTTTTTTTTAAGGTTTTGAGTTCAAAATAGTGTCTTAATTTTTTTTATGAATTTATTTAATGCTTATTGATACTAAATATCTTCGGTGTCCCTTTTAAAAACCTACATCTTCAACCACTCTTATATTTAAGGAATCTATTTATGGATATTGGAAAGTCTAATACTTTTTTTCATCAATAGGTAAGAGTGTGATAAGAATTCAAAGAGACTTGTACATGAAAAAAACTTCAAATATTACTTATAAGAAGTAATTGAACAAAATATCTAAAGTAAGATGTAACTTAGAAAATAGAATGCTTCTAAAAATTTAATATGTTAGTAAATAACACAATGTTTTAGTTATAAAAGAAAAATTAATATAATATTTTTTTATATTATTTCTTTGTTTTTATTTAGTACTTTTCAAAATTGTTTTAAGACATTTAAAAATAGAGGAAAACTCTTTTTTGCTACAATTTTTTATTAAAAATTAGAAAAGAACTTGTATATTTTTAGACCAGCAATTTTTGTAATTTTCTTATTTAAATATAATTGAATATCTTATGGTTATTTACCTTTGCATAATTTCTTTAATCAAACACTAAAAAATAAATTCAATGATCATGATAACATTGCCTCTAGAATTCAATTCCTCTTTCAGTAGATAAAATAAATACTTTTAATTAATAATAAAACAACAAACGTTTAGTATAAACATTATCACATACACATACATGTATTACTTAATCTTTTCTGATTTTTAGAAAAACCAAATCTTTACCTGTATAAATAAATTGTATATATCTTGCATTACATATTTTTATCATTCAGTGCAATACTTTTTTATAAATTTTTTAAAAAAATTTGTGAAGAAAACTGTGTTTTCTCTTTTGCTCTGTGAAAGCATCTCCTCTGGGACTCAAAATTAGTAGCTTTTAGCTAGCTGAACGAAGCTTTGCATTTGCATGATGATGAAGGGCATCATCAGAGATTGAACTAAAAGAAGAACTGGATTACACACTAGTTTTAGTAGCATACTCTCCAGACTTAGACTACTCTTAGTGCCGGTTGAAAATGAGAAGATAATTACAGGGAAAGACAATAAAAGAAAGAAGCAAAGCTTAGGTTGATCTGAGATGCAAGTAGTAGTACTAGAATGAAGTGAAGGGTGTCAAGGTTTTCTTCTAAAATAAGGGAAGGTATTGGAGCTACTACTCTCTTCATGCTCATCTGATTCTTGGGTAATACCACTGGCGCCAGAAGATGAGGAATAAGTCTTGTTCTGCGCCAAAAAGTCATAGAAAACCATCTTCAACTTCCTCACCTTCCGGTTATCCACTCTCCCTCTCAAACTCCCCATCTCCTTCTCCTCCCCATTTCTACCACTTCTCCTCTTCAAAAATATGCGACATAGAACCCAGTTTTCCATGGGAACTTCAACCACAGGGCTCTGCACGCGCACACACAAACAAACCAAAAACACTGTATGAGTAATTAATGCATGCGTGGGGTTAATTTGAAGTTAATTTGGTAGCTCTGAATCCTGACCTGAGACAGAGAGGAAGTGGGTGCGTTAAGGAGGCGATATTCATGCATGATCCAGTCAGTTCTAGATCCATGAGGTGGCTTTCCTCTGTAGAAAACAAGTGTCTTCTTCATCCCCACAACTTGGTTCCCTTTTGAAGTTACAATTTGTTTGTCC
>Ga0123342_1004827_pt1 | contig 20218 bp, 11 predicted proteins | sample Turbeawhitnodule_FD_89960 | JGI IMG/M metagenome (GOLD analysis project Ga0123342, IMG submission 89960) | Root nodule microbial communities of legume samples collected from Mexico - Turtle bean Mexico white nodule | ecosystem: Host-associated > Plants > Roots > Nodule | place: Mexico: Nepantla... | reverse complement strand
TTAATCTGATTCTGTTATAGCTCTCTGCTGATTACATTTTTAATTTGAACAAAGTCAAATTGTGCTAGACTGCTCTGCAGAATCAATCTGTTTCATGTAAAATCAATCTGTTCTTTTTGTCTCTGGTATACTGAAAATTGTGTGTTCTTGCGAAAATTTTATAAGCTCAATTCACCCCTCCCCTCTTGAACTTAAACACTAATAGACCTAACAATTAAGTCATCATTATTGTGAATCACTAATTTTGATTTGTTGTTACTAACATAAAACTAAAAAAGAGAATGTCATATAAAGAACGCATTCATCATCCCCGTCATGCCCACATCAGCAATGGTGTGTCAAGATAACTCTGTACCTGTGCAGTATTCCGCCTTCGGTGTATGAAAATGAAAAGCAGAGTAAAAAAAATAAAAATGAGTAACTAACAATTAAACAACCAAGAAAAGAAAACTCACTTACCGATACTAACGTGGGATGCATGCTCTTCTTCTCACTTTTATCTTGAAGAATGAATCTTTTTATCTAATGGAAGTGATATAAATTGAAAAACGATTTTTTTTTATCAGCAAAGAATGGAATTAAATTAAAAGGGATACAAAGGGGTATCCCAACCCATATACACTAACCAAACTATAATAAACAAGACAAGAAACATAGGGATCACCCACTAAAGAGATATCTCCCAGGAACTAAGCTATAAAAGACTAAGCCTAACACAGACTTGTGCACCTCTAGGCAAAAACGCAACCACAAACAAACATGATCTCCAAACTTCCTCAAGGACTGAAAAACCTCCATCCTCTTCTTATAGTGCAATGTCTACATCCGGATGCTCCACGTTGAGCTTTGGGTGCGCCCTGTAATTTCTTTCAGCCATTCTTTACAACCTAACAAAGTTAATGGCCTCAAACATAATAAAAATTTCAAATATAAATTCAAATTGAAAAGAAACTGGGAGTGAAAACGGAAGAAATAAAGATATATTTCAAAAAACTAAATTCAAAACTGTTTTACGTTTAAAAACTCCATTCTGATAACTATTTTAATATTTACAAAATTACAAAATAACTAAAAATAAAATTAACTTTTTATATATATAAAAAACACTTATATATATATATATATATATATATAACAGTTATATATATCAAAACCAGTTATGGAAGTATAGATATATATCAAAAACAGTTATTGGGGGAATCCCCATTATATATAGGTATAGATAAAAAACAGTTATATATATAAAAAACAGTTATGAAGATATAAATATATATCAAAAAACAGTTATGAGGGAATCCATTATATATAGGTGTAGATATTATAAATATAAATATTTATATGTACTATTAATATAATTATTTATACAGGAATTAATTTCTTAAACTTTATATATTTATAACTAATTATTTTGAAAATGTAATTTGTTTTTAAAATAATCTTTTACTCTGCTGTTGCCATTAGGTTTATATGAACATCAATAATAATAATAATATTATTAATATCATTAATATTTAAAACTTGTTTGGAAATTGATTTTTTTTGGAAAACTTGTACTCTTGCTAAACCTGATCTACTCTTCCCTTTCTCTTCACTCTCTCTTCCCTCTCTTTTCCCTCTCTCTTGCTAATCAAACCCTAACTTTGCTCAAATTAACGAAATCCAACGTGGCCTCCTATGAAACCCTCAGACGACCTTCACGAAACTCTTCTCTGACCTTCACGAAATACTCACTCTTCCTTTCACTGTCCGTCATCGCCACCTTTGTGTAAGGTTTGTGTTTGCGCGCCCTAAATTTCTGTCTTCGAAATCTATTCCTCTAAACAGTGTGCAATCTATTGTGGTTATTAATTGAAACAAATATTGTGTATGTGTGATAAATTTAATTTGGAGTTTGTGATCTAATGCTATTGCCTGATATGCTTGAGTGTTGCTGCTATTCATTTTTTTTCCAGTACATCTATTATTCTTTTCCTTTTAACTTATCTTTTAGGTTCCTCTTTATTACTATCTTGCATCTTGCAGTTTATGGTTGGGTTTAGAGACATTAGGATCCTTTTGCAGTTGTTTAAGTTGTTTATGTTATAAATTACAAGTTTGAAGTTTTTTTTTTTAGAGTGAACCGAATTTTCAAGTTTACTCATACATATATTGGCTCAAATTCAAGGCCTACACATTATTACCTATAGGTTTTCGGATTCTACTCCCTTAATTTGTTTGTATACTATTTCTATTTTTTTTTCTTTAGTAAGTATTTCTAGTGAAATTATAGGGATTGTGATTAGATATATCTATTTATTGGGAAGCAAATTTTGCTAGACTCAGTTTTATGCTCACAAAGATTCCGGGTTGCAGATTCCATTTCGTGAAGCTTAGAGGAGGGTTTCGTGAAGGTCAGAGGAGGGTATCGTGAGAGGCAACTTTGGATTTCGTTGATCTGAGCAAAGTTAGGGTTTGATATTGAGGGAAAAGAGAGGGAAGAGTAGATCACATTTAGCAAGAGTGCAATTTAAAAAAAAAATCAGTTTCCAACAAGTTTAAAAAAAAAATCAATTTCCAACAAGTTTTCAAAAAACAAAATCAGTTTTAAAAAAAAATAAAATAAAATAATGAGTAATGTTGCACGTAAAGAAAGAGAACACGCAAGATTTGTATTCTGAAGGACTAGTGGGTGACGCTTTCGTGTCTGTACATCCGTATTTTTTATTTTTGTTATTAATGAGTATGCCTGTGTCGTATTAAAATGTATGATTGTGTCTTATTAAAAAATAATTATTTTATCAAATGATTCTATTTTTTTTTAAATTTATATTCTCCTCTTTTATTTTTAATTATAATTTTATATTCTTATAATTTAAGAGAGTCACCTCACCTACCACTTTTGCAAAACAATCTTTGTTCTATAGTGATGTAGGAAGAACGTGCATCTTACCCATATTTTGTGGCCAACTAGATACTCTTCAGACCATGAATTGATGACTTCAAGCAAACAAGCCCAACCTTTTTGTCTGCAACAATTATGTTAGGAACCAGACTTTATAGAGCAGGGTAGAGTGTGTAGGTGATTAATGCATAACAGTTCTGTCCTTTTTTTTCATTGTCTTCTTTCTTGGAATATTCATGGACCTAACTTTAGCCCAACCACATCTGCTTCCCCAACAAAACAACCTTATCTCAATGTAGAATATTGTAATTCTACATACAAATTCTTTATTGTTTCATTACAAATCCACTTCCAATTCTATTCTTTATTGTTTCCTAGGTTTTACCATTCTATTTTTCCACGCTGCTTTTTCATTGCTTTGGTTTGGGATATAAAACTCATTCCACTCAATTAAATGCAACCTTTCTTCATGTCTTTCCTTTACTTTTTTAATTACAATCATGCATTTCTAAATATGTTAATATATTTAGTTGTTGACCACATGTAGAAAGAATTGCAGTTGTTGAATGTAATAGGACCATCTACGTTTTTATGTGTGGTCCAAAGGCTACTGTGTCTTTGGGAAAGTGTAACACCCTAGAACTAATGGATTTTCATCTGCTTATATTAATGTGAGATATGAAGATTTTGTGGAATTTAAATGGCAACTTATATTAATATACGTCTGTGACACTACTCCACTTTCCCAAAGGCATTTTTATCCCATAAATTATTATTTATTTTTAAAATTAATATTAAAATAAATAAATAATTCATCAGATAATAAGTTATTATATTAAGAAATTGTTTTTGTAGTCACAGCACGAGATAAAATATTGGATTTATATGTTGTACAATATCAAAACCAAGTTGTAAATATGGACTTTTAAATCAGTTTTCTTTCAATCACCAAACATTCTCCCCAAGATTCCAACCTTGCAAAGGGGTACCAAGGCTTATAATATATTTTAACCAGAAAGAAGAAAGGATAGTAAGATTTTAATTGGTTAAATTTTATTAAATAATTGCCTGATAGGGTTGTGAGGGGATAAAAGGCAAATTTTTTTAAGTGTTATGCGATTTTTTTTATGTCTTTTCTTCTTTATTTTTATAATAAGATTGAAATATGGTTAAAAATGTTTTCATTCAATCATTCATTATTATAAAAAACATCTCCAAAGTTATAGTCGGTTGTGATCAAAATTATTATAACATAAACACAAAACAAAGAGTTCATTATAAATACATAATTTAAAAATACCATAACATATAAATTCAACCCATAGACAAATATAAATAAAAAGTAAAAATAAAAGAAACCGTAAATAAAGGATTTAAACTATTCTGATGGAAAACCAACCTATAAAAGACCTCTAAAAAACCAACCTATAAAAGATCTCTAAAAATACTTATATTGTTGGGGTCATCTTTCACGTTTCTCAATTAACAATCCAAACACATAGATAAAATACAAGTGAATACTGTCAAATGTAAATGACATTATTAAACATGGTAGGAGTTACTATATCCGTAGCATAAAAATATACATATATCATAAAAAAAATAAATATAGAGTTTAATTATATACTAAATAATAGATATTTCTTTAAAGCATTGAAAGAAAATAAATATTGAAGATTTAAAAAAAATGAAAACAAAAAATTGGTAAAAGAAGAAGATTATGGTAATATATATACAAAATAGTAAGAGAAACAACATTCTCAATTCTCAAAGAATGAGAAGCAAACCACTACAAGAAAATGTCCAATTACCGATTTTTTGAAGTAGGTAAATTTACTAAATCCATTGAAATTTTCGTAAGTAACGTTATTATGGACTCGTAGAAAGGTAAGCCCAACAACTATGTGGGTCATAAACATTTACCCACGGGTGAAGGGTGGTGGGAAAATAATAATCATGGGTAAAAGATTTGAATCAATGGGTAAAACTAAAAAAATTAAATCAAAATTCTCAACTTTTCCAAATAAGTTTCGTGATTCTGGAATCTCGAATACATCTCTATGTAGTTCCCAAACTCAAAGCATCTGCGAGAGAAACCCTAACATTTTATCCAAATCTCGGTTCTTAGAATCCAAATCTCGATTTCGCACCTACAGCTCTACCCAATCTCGATTTCGCACCTACTGCTGTTGCTTCTTCTGCCTTTGCTCCACCACCGAATCAGTTCCTCTGCAAACCGCGTTTCGTTCGCGCAAGGTTTTAGAAGATGGCTGTTGCGGAGGACATTCAACCTCTTGTTGTTGATAATGGAACGGGAATGGTCAAGGCTGGCTTTGCAGGTGATGATGCTCCTAGAGCTGAGTTCCCCAGTATTATTGGGCATCACTAAGTACTTTCCAACAGGTTTGTACCCAACGGATCCCTTCCCCTTTACGTCATATTACCAATAAAATGGATTAGTTATGTAAGTATCGTGTGTTTACTTTATTCTCTTATTATGTATGCAGATGTGGATCTCTAAGGGTGAATATGATGAATCTGGGCCAGCTATAATTCATTGGAAATGCTTCTAAGTTGGCTTAAGTTGATCTGGATGGTTATCAAGCTCTTAGACTTGTTGGATATTTGATGCTTTGGGTTTTTAATAGGTATATGTAGTTAATGAATGGATTTGTAAGTTAAGTTTGTTATATGTTTCCCCGTTAGGTTGTTGGAAGCCAGACTTTTTATGCAGTTGGCGATGGCATTTGAACTTAGTAGGTTATAATGGACAACAACACTTTCTTTATTCTACCAGCCAACACTTTAGATAGAACTTTGTAGATGACACCATTAGAGAAATGGGTCTATATTGTTCAAGATTGACAGGTTATGTTTGGTTTGATTTTCCTTTTATTCTTTTTTATGATGTGGCGAAAAAACATAAGTTTAAGCATCCTTTCTCCTGGAGGGATTTTTGATTTAGTTTCTGTTGATATTAATTGTATGCTTAATTGGTATTGTTTTGCGGTAAAAAAAAAAATATTTTATTTATTTATTTACATCCTTTCTCTTGTATTATGGTGAACAGATTTGACGGGATCATTTAGAAGGAAATACCTTCTAGTGTGGTTTATGAGGATGATAAGGTATTTTTTGAGTCTTACCTATCTTTTGTTATTGTATTTTTCTCATTTCCCAATGTTTAGGGATGCAACTAGTTATAAATAGAGTGTATGTCATATAAAATTATGTTTCAAATGACACACCTACTAGTGATGATAACAGAGAAGTTTGATATCTAAAGGAAAAAGTAATTTGCTATACAAATGCACATTTATACACGTGTTGAATTTCATATGTTGTCTTATGAATGATTGTTTTCTTTTTGTTTTCTAGTTTCAGTGAAACTTCTGACTCTCATTGTTTATGAATCTTGTTAATATTTAATTATTCTTTAGAGTCTACACTTGTTGATCAGATAAACAAGTATAATGGTTCAACTGTTCCATAAGTGTCCATTTTATATCGATAATTATTTTAGTTTAAGGCACCAATGATGAACCTAAATCTAGTGGCAACCTATCTTTACACTTACGAAAATGAAACCATGGGTTCTAAGGCCATGTTTAGTGTTCCCATTAAGTTTTCCAATGTCTTATGAAAATGAAGAACTTTGAGTGGATTCCGTTTTGCTGATATTTGGTTGAGGTGGGCTCTGACAAATCTGTGTGCCCAATGGTTTAGTACACCATCTCTTCGTGAGCAATTACAGGTTCTGTTTTGGTTCAATATCTCAATTAAAGAAGGGTGGGTAATTCCAATTGTTAACAGTAACAGATGTTGGGAATTTGAGTCAGTACTGACAATCCTCTGCTTAATAAGTGCTTCTCTCAATTAGTTTAATATCTCAGATAAAGGTTATGTTTCGGTTCAATAGCTCAATTAAAGGAGGGGGGGTCTTCCAATTGTTAATAGTAAGAGATGTTGGAAATTTGAGTCAATATTGTCAATCCTCTGCGGTAATAAATAAGTGTTTCTCTTATTTAGTTTATTGTCTTAGATATCTTCACTTTATAACTTTAGGAATTGTCTTAAAAATATTCTCCACACTCAAAGTTCCTAGCTCTCTGTGATGATACCATCCGCAAGCTCCAACTCTAAACTCAATCCCATTATAGCTAATTAATTAATTAGCCATAACAGTACGGGCAATATGAATTTTCTTTCTGGAATTTGCTATGCTACACTTATGTCTATTCAAATTGGCATTATTTAGATTATGAATATGAAATTTTTGGCAAATGGTCTATCAAAGGCCGGTGATACTTTTGTTGATGGAGTAGTCATAACTACAACACGAACATTGCCAAGTTAATCAGAAAGGGTTATGAATTAAACCCTAATTGAATTGAGGATATAGACAAGGTTAGTGAATTTAAAAGGTTTTTAGCATAGGGTTGTCAACAAAAAATCCCTGACAGATAATCTAAGTACTCTAAAATATTCTAAAAATATCATCTGAAATTAGGATTATTTATAATCATATGCAACATTTCTTATTTTATATGGTAAACTGAGTTCAGGTTGGCTACCAAAGGCAGAAGATGTACAGATAATATTTGGCATGCACTCCTGTAGATGTTCAAAGTGGGAGATCGCATTGATGTAAAGCTTATAGAGGTATGTCATGTTATTGTTGTTCTGGAGCTGATTTTTATGTATATAGTCCATATCTACATAATTGAGTTGATTGATGTTGTTAGTTGTTGAAATGGAAAAAGAAAAAGAAAATGGTAACAATCTTTAGATAAAACGATGTCCACAAATCAATTTGGTTTTGGTGCTGTTCTGATTGAGTAAGCAAATATGAGGCCTACCTACGCCTAAATTGGCACAACTATATTGAATGAATTGAAATTAGAACTAAATTTATTATCTTCTTGATCTTATTAAAATAATTATGATAAAAGTCTTTTATATTAAGAATGGTATAAAAATTATTATAATTTTATTTTTCATTTGAAAATTTTGTATGACTATGGTTTAAAACTAATAATATCATTCAATTGCAGTGTCTTTGGATAAAAAATAATTACTGTTTACACAAAAAAATGAATCATTTTGAGTTTATATCTATTAAAATATTAATTAATTTTACTACAAACTCTTAATCTATTTCTATTAATTTTCTATTCTAATTTCTTAATTTAAGACATTCTTACTCGTGTGGAAAAGAGAATAGCTTGAGAAAAGAAAAGGCAGGAAGAGAACATACATTGTATAGATATTTTAATGGAGGTTGACTAGGCAAAAGTCTCAACCTTGTGTAATGGAGGTCTTAAAATTATTAAAAGTTTATAAAATAGTCATGTGTTCAAGGATGGGCTTAGCCCTCTAAAATTGTAAAAATCAAACTTTATCAAAAGTTTTAGGACTTTGACTATTTTGACTAACTCAATCTACTAAAGTTTTAGAAGAAAAGCTAATTCTTAGCTTACACATCATATTGCAGATTCCATGACAAATGTTAGGAGAACACTTGAAACTGAAACTGTAATTAAGTATTAAAGTATGTAATATTTACCTATGCCTTTATGATACGTAGTTTGTTATGTGGATAATCCGTAGGTAATGTTGATTTACCTTCGGATTTTTCTGATATCTATGGATTTCTTCCGTAGGTAAATCCATTTTTTTTTTAGTGAACATATATAAATTTTAAATTCTGTAAAAAAGAAACATTTTTATAACATAGTATTGTTTTTTTTCTTCATTTATGGGAAAAATCTCTTTTAATCATATATGTAGAATTAAAAAAATATATTAAGATAAAAATATTGAAAATATTTTTTAAATAAGAGATTAGATTTTTTTTTTAAATATAAATATGAAACTATAAAAAGAAATCAATAACATTAAACAAAATATATAGAAAAACACAATTAATGTAAAAAATTTGTTGAAAAAATGATTAACAAAAAATTTATTGAAAAAAAATAAATGGCGTAAAAATTAAATCAGAACTTATAAAAGAGAAATAATAAAACAAATACTAAATAGGTTAAGAATAGCTAAATGAAAAATTAAAAATTAAAAATTAAAATGGGGAAAATGAAAAAGAATTTTGAGAAACCAAATCGGGGCAAAATGAAAACGAATACTAAATAAAAGCTTCGATTGAGATGATGGAGCTTCGATTGAGAGATGAAGATTAGAATATATGGAGATGAAGAGCAAACAACTACGGTGTGTATAAAAACTACGGAAAGTATGTAAGAATACGAGAGTGTGAAAATATATTATGGGATATAAGACACTTTGGCGCAATTTAAAAAAAAAATCGTTTAGACTTCTTAGGGGTTCAAATAACTCCTCGTTAGTGCTTCTCTTTCAAGAGGTTATTATAACCCCTCTTAAAAAAAACCCTTGTTATAATTTATTTATTTTTTGTAGTGACCATGTTCTTAAAATTTTATGTTGTTTTAAAACACTTTTGTCTATGTGTCTGGACACACGTGTTGTCACATGTCAAATTTAATTATTAACTAGAGTTTGATGAAAAAAGGAAAATTTATATTTTATATATATAAACTATAGATATATATATAAACTATATATATATATATAAATTATATATATAAACTATATATGTATATAGTTTATATATATAAAAACTATACAATACATGTGGAACTTGCACCAGGTGCTCCTACTTGGTCCCAAATTCATGTCACTCTTTGGGGGGAACTTCAGCTTGTCAGCCACGTCTGGGATGACGATCAATTCCTTGTGACTCATTTTAAACTTGTGTCAACAGGGCAAGTCTCCTTTTGCTTGCGCCCTATCTGATGCTTTTCGGCTTGTAGGGTGCATGTCTGACTATGAACTGCTCCCTGAACAATGTAGAAAACTGATCGAATGAGGTTATGTGTCCATCAGGGAGACCAATGAATCATTCTAGTGTGGTGCCTTCGAACGTCCCCATGAACAACTTGCAGTGCATTGCGTTTGTCCCTTCGAAGATCATCATTTGAGTATGGAAAGCCGTGATGTGGGCTTCCAGGTTTTCGGTATATGTGAAAGTGATTCTGGGTGTCATGAAATTGGTTGGTATCACGACATCCATGATCGTCTGGGAGAACTGCATGGGGCGAGTCCTAACTGGAATAGGCGGGCTTTGCTCCCCTATTGTGCGTTCCCCCAAACGCTTTAGATCTCTCCGCAACTCCTCATTGGCCTTGCGTAACTCTTCGTTGTCTGTCCGCGACACATCCAACTCGACCTTGAATTGGTCTTAGCAGAATAGATTTGTCTGAATTAACCATATTATTAGCAAGAAAAAAATATTGTAGACATTATTAGTATCTATGGGACAACTTTTTAGAGTTCAAAGCATATTCATCGCACACAAAGCATACTTATTTGTGAGGGTTATGAATTTGATGAAAGGAAATTATTCAAATCTTGATTCACTTTCCACATTTATTCTTCTTTGGTGCAGAGGATTTGGCAGAAAATGAAGGTAGGAATATGTGTATTCATACAAATGGAAATTAGATTTTGAGAACCAAAGTTGTAGGGTGGCTAGGAGGTCGGAGGAGAAGATATGTGACATGCAAGAGACAAACTTAATCCAGGCAATTGCTTCCTGCATCCACACTTTTGAACCTGCACCCAACATAATTTCAAAAATTCTGAAAATACCTTTTATTCTGGAAATAAAAATTTGGAATAAAAAGTAATGTATTTCGGTAGATCCGGAAGAGATTATTGTGTTCTGGATATAAAAATCTGGAAACAAAAATCAAAATCTCATTCCAAATAAAAAAAATTAGAACTGAAAATAATACATTTTGAAAAAATTTATCCAGATTGTGTTCAGAAAAAAAGGTCCAGAATGTAATTTTATATGAACACATTTTTTAAGGGTATTTTTGTTTTTTCCGTTCTAATTGGGTGCAGTGATACGGTGCAGGAATCAATTATCCTTTGTTCATGTCAGCAATTTGCACAATAATGAGACCCTTATACTAGACTTATCCACGTTGGGGTGGAGAAAGTAATTGTGAGGCGGGTCCTGTTGGTGTGGATGCGAGAAGCCTGATGGTAGGGAATGAAGGAATCGCCGTGGGAATTATTGACTTTAGCATGTGAAATTAGCAATACTAATATTTAATTAGTTAAATGTTAGACTTGCACGGGGAAAGATAAATACTAATGTTTATGTTATAATGACGAAAATTAACTAATACAAAACCAAATGGAATTATAGTTATTATATAGGTAGATATGAGATTTTGTGGTTGTTACAGTAAAAATGTAAAAAAAAATACAATACATGTGGTATGAAAATCATATTTGATCCAATATTTTTTCAAATTCTTATATTTTCTTACCTTTTTCTTTCACTTTTATATTTTTTTAATTTTAATAATATTCTTTTGCATATAAGGGATGTTACATTTTTCTTTATTTTCAAATGGTGATGGTTATTTGTGGTGGTTAATAGTGAACCTTACTAATTAAATTAAGTTTTGAGTATTTTTTTACTGGTGATGGTTGTGTTTTTGTTCGTTTATTTTTTTTTAAGTCATAAAACTCAAAAAGAAACCAACTAGGTGTAAAACGGGATAAAGAATCATCTCATCAACTCTCTCACCAATTCTGTATATTGGAGTGTGATATGAAAAGGAAATGTCAGTTTCTTCTTGCAACCCTACAATGTTATGCAGAGACAAATATATCTCTAGTATTTTCTAAAAAACCTAAAATGCACTTAAGATCCACATTGTACTCTTTCTTCTTCCTTTGCCCACAAACTGCATACACAAACTCCATTTCTCTTTGAACAGTGGTGACACTGCTCCATCCCTTGGCACAAGAAGGTATCTTCATCTTCATTTTTTAGGACGAATTTTTTTGTAGTTTGTGATAATGTAAGAACGTAAAAATATTAAACACCACATACCCCCCTCCCCTCCACGCACGAAACTTTTCTTTCTTTCTCTCTCCGTCTCTCCCAACTCATATTCTCTTCCTTCTCTCTTAATTTTCTCTCCCAATCTTCATCTATTGTAGAATCTTATCGCACCACGTTGTAGCTGAGGAGTTAAGGAACATTTCTACCCGATCAGATTTTCAATCAAAGTAAATTCATTTTTGTTCTAAAGATCCTTTATTCTATATTTCTCCTTAGGATTTAGTCATCAATCTTGGTGAGGTTAGTTCAGAAGAGTAATCTTCTTAACTTATTCTACTATATACTGATTTTTTATTTTGTTTGGATAACTTGCATTAGGCCCTTAAATCTTATCGCTTATCCGGATTGAGAGGATAAAGTTCTAGAAGTTGCTTGGAAAGCAAGCATTAAGGTAAGGGAAACTAACTTTAATTTTCAATAGTACCCTAGAATATCTGAATATGGAGGGGATGTGGTCTCAATATTCAATTTCTTTTGCAAGGATGTTGTTTATTTATATATTGTGTTGTTTGTTTTTATATTTTTTAAACTTGTAGAAATATTAGATTTTGATAGTTTGGAAGTTAAATATTGTTTTTGATGTTGGAAAGGTTCTTGAATGTTATGTGATTGAATGATATGTATTATATATGAATGATGAAAATTATATGAAATTGTGTCATATATTTGGAATGATGTATGAGTTGTTATTTCATGACATTCAGTATGAAAAATCTGTTTAGTAGAGATCATCTAGCTTCACTGATAATCTAAGTCATATAGATTAAGATATCAGGTGGTAAGAAGTTGAGAGAGAGTTCATACACATCAGGTCCCGTTGTAGACATTCGGTATTGGATGTTTGAACTTACCCTGATCCTTTCACTTAGATTCGTTGGTAACCTTTGGATTAGGTGTTAATATCTGGTAGGGGCATTCAGAAGACGATGAATTCATGTGTAGTCAGTGGGATTGAAATGAAATCTAATGTGTGTGATTGAAAATACATTCATGTGTGGTCTATATTAATGGTGAAATTGGTATTGCAATTTTATATGACAACATTTAAAGAAATGTTTATAAATTATTAGTTTGATTGGTTCTTTTTGTATGAATTAGATATGTTATGAAATTTCTTGTCATTAACTTACTCTTGCTTTTTCTTGTTGTGTTTGAACTTCGATGACTGTACACGAGCAGATGATCATACATGTGTCGGAGGATCTGAAGAGCTTTAGGGTGTTGTTTTGAAACTTATATTGTAAATATTTGTATTTCTATAAGCTCTAATAATATATTATGAATGTTTTGAAAAACTTTAAATTTGTATAGAAATATGTAGAACTTGTATTGTAATAGTTAAATGTACTTTTGGGATGCCACACTTTTAAATTTATTGTTTATAGAAATTCTTTAATATTTGTATTTCAAAATTTTGACTTCTCATTTTTATAATTTTTGTTTAAATTTTAATTTATTTGATATTTTTAAATAAAATAAGAAGTTGTTCCCCTTTACATAAAAGAACGAAGATGTGATTGTTATTTACTAAAAACATAAAAAATAAAAAATATATATATTTAAACATTAGAGGAAAAAATGAATATTACTTTATAAAAAATATAAAGAATAAAATGACTATATTTTAAAACTAGAACACGTAGTGTCATCATCAATGTGAAAAATACCCATAATTAAATCTGAAGCTATTTTATGTTATTAAATATATTGATAATAATATCTTGTTTATGGATTTAATATTTATATAATATTGAAATGTAAATTTGTTTAAGATTATACGAAAAGATTTTATATATTTCATTATTCCTTTTAGTATAAATATATTGTTAGTTGAAATATTTATTTTCAAAATGTACATCTGTTAATTTTAGTATACTTATGACATAATATCAAATAATATAACTAGACATTCTTAATATAAACCCTTTGAAATATTTAGCCAAAAATACTACTTTTTAAATATTTATTACAATTAATATTTTTTGTGATCAACTATTATTTCAAGAAAAAAAATATACATAAAACTGACAGTTACTGTATTTTATTCTCAAGTACCCAATATTTATTTATTTATTTTAAAATATTACAATGTCATTTCTTTTTTTTTTATATATATATATATATATTAAGTTTTGAAAATATAAATATATATCAAATCCCTTAAGACAGCATTGTTATATATTATTTACTTTGGAATTTGATATAAAGACATTCAGTTTTAGATAACAATGTATCTTTAATAAATTTATAATGATAAAATAAATTAAAGAATACAATTGTGATTTAAGAGGATATAAAATTACGGGTGACAATATAGATTGGCTCGTCTCAAGTTTAACCTGTAAAATGTTGGTCGGGTTGGTCCTTCTTGCGCAAAAAGTGCAAGCTCATTTTACTGGTATGCCCGGTATAAGAGGTAACCTGCAGCGGACCAACCTGCGTAAATAATATATTTAAAAAAAAAAAATTAATTATAAAAAAATATTTTTGCTACTGAAAAATTAAAATTTCAATATTGTTTTAATGCATTCAATTAAGATTAAAGACATTCAAGTATGAGGATTGTTAGAAGGTTTGATTAAAAATAATTAAAGTTTTGTTTTGCATATATTTTCCTTCTATATGTAATTGTTCAAGAGTATTTTATCAAAGTTTTGCTACAAAATATTGTAATAAAATCTCTTCTTTATATTATTTTTTATTAACAAATTTTAAATGTAAAACTTTACATAAAACTATATCCACTTTTATTTTTAATATTAACCTTTTCAGATGATTAAAATAAAATATATATAAATTTTGTACATTAAATTTATTTTATTTTTTAAATAAAATAAAATAAAGATCACACTGCAAGAATAATATGTGAGTGAGATATGATTTTTTTAATTAGAAAAAAATAAAATAGTTATATTTTTATTTATGTGGGCCAGTAGGCCAATCCGTCCCGCTATTAGTTCGCATGTGTTGCAAGTTATACGGGACGGACCTAAATGAGTCAGTGGACTAGATTAGTAAATTAGGGACGAACCTAAACGGATCAGCAGAATAGATTAATGAATTCGTTCCACAACTTTTAATAACAAACCGTTAATCGATTTACATAGTCCGCCCCACGTTATTATCTCCTGGTATAAAACAATATTATTGTTCTATTCTCAAAATCCTCAACCCACAAGGAAATGTCAAGTACCATTTTTTTTCCATCATAAATGATTAGGTGGTGTAAAATTATAGTAATCCCAACTAATCTTGTCATTTCTTGTGATCAAGGGTCATTATATCACATTTAATCAAGTTTAATTAATCATGTGACGTATAAATAAGTATTATTAATTAAAAAAACTCCATGTCGATCCATAGAAACCATAAATACTTTGTACAGTTTTTTATATGAACTTCTTTATTATCAATAACCATAAGATAAAAAAAATCATAATAGTTATTTCCAATTCACTTCTTTAAATTTTTATTTTTTTTGTAAAAAAGTTAATTTTACTTTTTTTTTCCTTTATAAAAGTACTTTCTATTTGTTTTATCCGGAAAGACCTTAGATGTTCTATTTTATAAAAATAGAAATTATAAAATGTTTTTTAAATAAACAACAACAATGAACATAAACAACATAAAACTAAAAAAGACCAACAAGAACATGAGACATGATTAAATGTAAAAGATCTAATTTAACAAATCAGTTTTGCGTCTAAGTATCTCAACACCTAAGTAATCAACTGAACCCTAAACTGCAACTTAAGGCTTTCCAATCTTCACTCGAATAGCAGATATTTGTTTGTGATCTGTGAGAGTGATCACTGCAATTTTTTGAGCTACTGATTCCAGAAGATTTTGAGGTGACCCTTCAACAATTTCCTTAGCTATACTGCATCACCAATCATATATACATAGGCATGTTTATAGCATTACACTAATATGAGAAGTAATGATGCATCCACAGAGGAATATCTTGGTTTTTTAAATCATGTCATATCCGAAGAAGATTGCTTGTTGAATTTTATAATACCGCGCGCACGTTCTAATCAGCCAAACTATATGCTCGCTATGATGATAAGTAAAAATTTAATTTTTACAAGAATTATGATATAGGTTAAAATCCATTACAAATTTCTTCATATTATAACGGTTAAAAGTAGAAAAAAAAATATTTTAATAAAATATGGGTGTATATATATACATGAAGAAATGGAGAAATTTTAAAAGTTTATAAACTGATATTTTGATATTTTTCTTTAATTTGTGTATGAAAGAGTATTTAAATGTTGTGTTTTTAAATATATTTTAGTACTTCAAAAATGACTCTTTCACTTCGATGGATTGTGATAGGAATAGGGGTAGGGGATTTTTTTATGAATCAGACAAAATAATTAAGTTTTATTATTTTTTTAGTCTTTATAATTTATTTATTTATTAGTTTATACATGTAACTCTTAGGCCACATTGCATAACATATGGTGCGGTGATTTTTATTCACTACCAAGCAGTTTACATAATAAACCATTATGTGTATGTTTCATTGTTATTGAATGTGGTTGGAGCCATAGAATTATTGAAATTATTCTTCTACTTTCTTGCTTGATCGGTCGGATTGTATTTCAATTCCTCTCCATATAAGGTTCTTCCTCTCCACTACTCATTCCACCTCTCAATTTTTTCGTAACCGAAACTTGGATGGTACCTGCAAAAGATACTTTGACGCTTAAGTTGGATTTAGTATTCGACACTTGGTATGCTCAATATTTTATATTGACATACCTAATTCTTGAAATTTGTGCTATTTATATTATTTTAGTAGACCTTTCTTATTAGATCAGATTAGAGAGTTTGGGTCGTGTTTAGAAGTGTATTACTTAGCTCTTGATTATTAATTAGTCACACTAACTCTGCTTAAGCGTAATTGGATTTGTGGTGTCATTCATCGCAATGACAAAGACCGAAACATGGTATCGCTCGTGCGGACCTTACCAATACATTAGTATTTAATAAATAATATCTATTAAATATCTATTTTTTAAGTACTAGGTTTGTACAATTATTATTAATAATAAATTATTCATACATTTAAATATAAAATATATTTAATTCATGCACAGCAAATTTTTAACACAATTTTTTTAATCATTTTATGCTAAAAAAATAAATAAATAATTCTAAACCCTAAGTTTTAAAAACCTACTCATAAATCGTTATAGTCATCTACAACTTCCGTGTATTTTTTTTATGCTTAATTATATTTAAAATAAAATTTTAACAATGTTTGATTCTTAAATAAAGTCGTTCTTAGGTAGCATCATTTTTCAAAAAAAAGAATTAACCAAAATCGTGAGTTCACATAACGATTTTAGTGCAAGTTGTAATCTAAAATAAAAGAGTGAAGTCGTATCCTTAAAATACAATTGATCAATTTTTGTAATATTTTTAAAATTTTCCTATTCTCATATACTTAAGGTCTTATACTTACTTTATTATACTTTTATAGAGAGATCACTTTGTTTATGGGTTAAATAGCTTGTGTATTAATTAGATGACTTATATGTAGAAGTTGAGGTTTGCATATGAAATACTTGCCTACCTAAAGATTTTATATATTGTTTAAAGGACCAACATATAAGGGTAAAATGTTTTAATGTTCCAAGATTAAGATGTGAGAAAAAATCTGCTTTAACATAGACTTTAATGCTTTAAACAAGAAAACTATTTAGAAGTGCGTTGGAATCAATGAAATGATCAATTAAATTATATTTTAATATATTAAAAATAATAATTAATCTTTTAAAATGTTCTTACTTTTATATTAAATAAATGTTAATTTATTAATATATTTTAATAGATTAAAATATGTTCTAATTTATTCAAATTATCAACTTCATAAATATACTATACATTTAAAACTTAATAAAATCGGTCCATTTGTTTTATGAAAATAAAAACATAAAAGTGTTTTTTTATAATTGTTTGGTTAACTTAGAAATTGTTTACGGACAACAAAGAAATAAATCTGCTATTACAAATTCATTTACAGATATTAAGAATAGAATAAAGCATTATATCTAAACAAATATGGAAAATAATACAATAACACAACTTAAGATAGAGAGACTCATTTATCATATTTCAAACATTGGACAGGACATAACATTCAATCTGATAGGGAGAACAAAACAGAAGATGATCCACTTTTCATACTCGTCCACGCCTTCAATTATGTCATATGGAAGATTTCCTTTGTCTACCTACCTTGTTTAAACACCACCTTATTCCTAAGGTCCCAAATGGTCCATATACACACAATCCACACACCTTTCCATACCTTGTTTTGCTTAGGGTCAGGGTGTTAAATAAGTTTGATACCCACCCAACTACAACAAAGGTTCCAAACAACATGAACAATTTTGCATGTAAAGAAAAGGTGTTGGAGCGTTTCCTCCCCCTTTGTACATAACGACCATTCAGTTGAGTTTAGATTAATTCCTCTCCTCACCAAATTATCCCTTGTTTGGACCTTACCTAACATGACTCCGCATGCAAATGTTTGGGTATTTGGAGGTGCCTTAACAACCCACAGAAATTTCAGGATGGGACATTCCTCAAAGCTTCTACTATTGTGCAACATTACATATGCAGATTTAACAGAATATTGATCATCCTCTTCTTCACCTTTCCATTTCCAACCATCATGATAATTCTTGTGTAATTGAACCAAACTGATTTTATTAATCAACTAGTTAAGAAGTACCTTTTTCCCACTCAAACCGTTCCATCCTCCATTCTACTCTCCACTCCCACCCAATGGTGTTCCACTCACCTATTTGTTGTATTTGTTTATCTTTATCATTCGAAATAGAATATAATCTTTCAAACCTTTCATTAAGGGGTGCCTCTCCTACCCATTTATCCTCCAAAAATTTAATCCTATTCCCCAAACCCACCCTCTAGACCATCTACATCTCAAACAAATTATTAGTGTCCACATCCCCATACACTCTGCATAGGTCCCTCCACCACCAAGACTGCTTATTAGATCTCCTTTGATGAATTTGGTCGTTTGAACTCTAGTATTTTGACATCAAAATTTCTCTTCATTGTCTTGTCGGTTCAACCTTAGATCTCCACTTCCATTTTGCTAGCAGAGCATTATTGAAAGTGATAATATTCTTGATCCCTAACCCTCCATCATATTTAGGCCTACAGAGGTTTCCCCAGTTGATCCAAGTTATCTTTTTTCTTTCACTCTCCCATCCTCACAGAAAATTCCTTTGGATCCTAATAAGAGTAAGGTACACTGATCTAGGTACTTTGAAGAAAGACAAATAAAAGAGAGGAATGGAGGTGGACACAAACTTAATTAAACAAATTCTACCAGCAAAAGATAAGAACTTACCTTTCCATTTTGCAAGTTTATTTCTCAATTTTCCAATATTTTAGTTTTTACAATCTTAAGTATATTGAAATTTTTTATTATTTCTCTTTTATAAGTTTTGGCTTATTTTTTATGTCTTTTTTTTCAATAACTTTTGTGTTAACAGTAACGAGTAATGAGTCCGATAGAAACCTCGTACAAGGCTTTACCGCTAGGCAAATTCAGCAATTGGCAAAGACTATTTACTCGCTCAACAATAACGGTAAAAGAGACACGTTTATTAGCGCTGCAGGTCTGCTTGCCCATAACTCGTCTATTAATTTTGCTTTTACAAAACCATGGATTTTGGATAGCGGAGCAACCAATCATTTTGCATCTGATTCACAATTTTTCACACACACTTGCATCTGTTCTCCACATGGTTGCGTTTTGCAGGACTTGGATACGGGGAGGATGATTGGCTCGGGTAAACAACATGTAGGCTTATACTACATGTACCCTCACTAATAAGATAAATCTTATTAAAACAATACTCTAATGGTCCTAAATATTTTATTGAGCATGAACACTTATATTTTGATGCAATGCATCATTGTTCTGGTGGTAAGGATTGTTCATACTTTTGGAACAATATCTATGAAGGAAGAGATACACAGAGCAAGAAAGAATAACCAGAAAGACAATAGAAAGGGAAGCGTAGATAATAATGATAACTTTTTTAAATCTTTGGAATATATCAGATATATGAAAATGATGATCTTCCTCACAGACATCATCTTGAAAAAGTCTACGGTGGTGTCCATCAACAATGTAATGCATACATGCAATTTAATAATCATTATGAGAGAAACAATTAGTATTTTTACATCCTTGATTATTTTCCAAATTACATGATAATCATTTTAAATGAGAAATGATTTAGCACCTTTATTTAATATATTTAGTTTATTTATATATTTGTTTCACAAAAGATATGTGAAGAGAAAATCAATGTAGTGTA
>Ga0123342_1004826_pt1 | contig 20218 bp, 6 predicted proteins | sample Turbeawhitnodule_FD_89960 | JGI IMG/M metagenome (GOLD analysis project Ga0123342, IMG submission 89960) | Root nodule microbial communities of legume samples collected from Mexico - Turtle bean Mexico white nodule | ecosystem: Host-associated > Plants > Roots > Nodule | place: Mexico: Nepantla... | reverse complement strand
CTTCTACATCATCGTGTACTGCTTCATCCATGGTGGACCCCACATATTCTTCAGTTACGGAAACACGTGGTAAATTTAATAATTCACCATGCCATGTCCAAGTTGTATACGATCGAAGAAACCAATCACATAACAGGTGCTCCCTCATTAAATTAACATCCAATATCCTTCCATTCAAACAATTAACGCACGGACACCTGATCTTTACTCCATCATGACCACTATTAATCGCGTTACGTTGTGCAAATTGTATAAATTCTTCTACTCCTCTTTCGTACTCATCACTTATACTAACAGAATTTATCCAATTTCGATCCATTATATTCTACAATAGTCATTCAGAATTAGGGTTCTATCTAACATTTTTTACGAGGGTCGAACACCCCGAACTCAATACCAGCACGTATTATTGTCGAAGGTCGAACACCTTCGGACTCAAAACAACAACGATAATTCTATTCAAAACTAACAACTAAACTAACATAATATAAGTACAAATTATAATAAATACTGAATAATATAAATTCAAAAATACAAATTATAATACATAAAAAAAATAAAAATTCATAACATTAAAAAAAATTAAAAAATTTAAAAAACCACCAACCTTGTGTGAGAAGCCTTCGTTGGTGAAGAGTAAAGAAGGAGCGGATAGCGATGGCGGCGGCAGCGGGACTGGTGGCGCTCAATGAAGCTACGAAGGAGAGAAAAACAAACAAGAACTTATGAATCGGTGCAATGTCAATGTAACAGTGTAAGAAACGAAAACGAAAACGAATCGGTGCATCACAAAACTGTGAATATGAGAAACGAAAGAACTTACCAAATGTGAATATGAGAAGAATGCGAACGGGAATGTAGCAGGAACAATGCAAACGCGACCTGGAATGAAGCAGCAACAGTGAAAAGGAAAGGCGGTGAAGAGAAACTGTTTAAACTGTGGCGCGTTCCAAATATTTAGGGTAAAAAATCATTTACAAATGCGGCTATCAGGGAAAACTGCATTTGTAAATCAAGCGTATTGATTTACAAATGCGGTTATTGGTAAAACCGCATTTGTAAATCAAAGCGTATCGATTTACAAATGTGGCTTTACCAATAACCGCATTTGTAAATCAATACGCTTGATTTACAAATGCGGTTTTCCCTGATAGCCGCATTTGTAAATAAACATAATTTCAAAAATGCCACCGCGTTTTTTACGAATGCGTTTAAGCGTTGAGCCGCATTAAATAAAGAGCGCTCTTTTCTTATTTTTGTACTAGTGATATATCACTTGGAATCTAGCATGAAGATAAAGCAAACGAAATTTATTTTGTTGAACATAATCTCTAACAAGTGTAAATCTAATTTGAAATGCTTGGTTCGAGAATGCATTATAGGATTAGCGCTGAGTAATACAGGTCCCAAGTTTTCTGAGAACAACTGTGGTTGGGTGGAGGGTATATGCAGCTCATGTAAGATAGATTGGATCCAAATGACTTTAGTTAGAGCAACAACTATACTTTGATATTATGTTTTTGTACTACTACACAAAACTACAAACTGTTTGAGTCCATAATACACACATTAACTAGTTATTTCCTTTCATCAATGTCACTACTCCAGTCAGCATCATTAAAAGCATGAATGTATGTGAAAGAACTGTGTTGAATAAGCAAGCCATGAGAACTAGGGCCAGCAAGGTAGCAAAGAATGTGTTTGAATGCTTTATAGTGATGCTCGTGTTGTGCATGAATTGGCACGCCTTGTTCACCGCATATGACACTTTTGGACGTGTGATGAGTATATATTGTGTTAGAATTAGTGGCCTAAACAAGTGAAAGGGTGGATTTTTCACAAGATTTTCGCAAAGTTTGGAAGTAGAGTGAAAAGTTCTGAAAAATCAACCAAATGATTTTCTGCTCAACTCAATAAAATTTTTGTTTTAAGGTTATATATAGAAAATCAACCTGTTCTTTTCATGAAACAATCGGTTGTTTATACCAGCAGAATATAAAACCAAGTTAAAACAGTTTATAAGAGTAGAGATAGAGAGAATCACACAAGAGATTTATACTAGTTCACTCTTAACCAAAAGCTACATCCAACCCTCAGCAAACCACTGAGAATTCAATATGCAATCAACCCTAGATTATAAAACACACACCAAGAGTGATGATCTTGAACCCCTCAAGAAAACACATCACTCTTTGGCAACACCACAGTTTCCATAAACACTTTTCTGAAATTGCCTTATACAAGAACACACAGAAATACATTGTTCAAGGAGAAAAGAATAGAATACGTCTGAGTATTACAAAGTTATAGTTCATAAGTATACAAAACCCAATTTTATTCCACGCATTTGAGATGATCCAAAGTTCTTGAATTCTTGAAAAATGTTTTTAGCAATATCTCTTTCTTAGAGTCTTGAAAAGAATATCAAACAACATTTGTATAAACTCAATCAAGTGGTCAAAGTTGTTAGATAAAAAATCAAAAGTAGTTGGAATCATTTAAAACCAGTTCAAACCACTAAACATAATTTTGTTATGAAAATAACAGGTTGTTTTCCAAATCAATCAATTGAAATAATTTCTCTATTAAGGTTTTCATGAAAACAACCAGTTGTTTTATCGAAATAACCGATTATTTATGTTTGACAACAAAGATAAAATTAAGCAAAGCTTTTCCAAATCATTTTGAAAACCACTAAGTTTCAAACAACAGGTTGTTTCGACAATTCAACAGGTTGAAAAACTTGTCTTAGCCTCAAACCTTAAGTATCAGCTTTTTCAACTGGTTGATTTGAAAAACAACTGAATAAAAATTTCTCAACTTTGAAGAAAACACTTCTTTCAAAATAGATAAGGATCAAATGATCTTGGATCATTTCAAGAAGTGAACTAACAAGTTAAAAACTACTAGACAACACACACACACACACATCAACAGGGTCTTCAATCTTTCCACATAGATTTGGAGGCATCAAAGCATCTTGCTCAACATATTGAAGGGCTCCCACAACTGAGCGAAACATAATGGGGTCATGCATGGCAAGAGAAACATCTTTTTGTAAATGAAGGTTAGTTTGCATAGGTTGGGTAGGGGTTTAGCACCTTGCATGTTGGTGTGGTGAAGGAGATCATTGATGTATTTGTGTTGAGATAAATGCAGAACACCAAGAGGAAGATGATTAACATCTACTCCAAGAAAGTAATGGAGAAGGCCTAGATCTTTGAGAGAAAAACATTACCAATGGGTGACAGACAAATGTAACTCTTGTTGTGTAAGTTGTAGCTAAGAAAAAGACACCATGCAGATTTGAAATCAAGTTTGTGTTTATTTTAAGGTCGAAGTAAAGGATAACAGGCACAATCAAAGGTTTTTAAGGTTGTATAGACAGGTTCTTTTTTAAAATAGTAATACATGCGGATATTTTTTGTGGATAACAGGGGATGGCAAGATATTAATGATATGCATGGCAGTGGTAAAGGCTTCACCCCAAAATTTAATGGGTAAAGACGTAAAAGCAAGAAGAGTTAATCCCATACCAGAAATGTGTCTATGCTTACGTTCGATATAGCCATTTTGCTCATGTATGTGAGGATAAGTAAAGAAATGAAGAGTTCCAAACGTTTGAGTAAAATGTTTAAAGCATATGAACTCATTTGCATTATTTGTTTGAATAACACGAAGTTTAAATCCTGTTTTATTTTCTGCAAACTTTTTGAATCGAAGAAGCGAGTTTAACGCTTATGATTTATTATGCAGAAGAAACAACCATGTGTATTTAGTGTGAGCATCTAAAAAAGAAATATAGTATCTAGCGTCGTTTGGTGCACATACAGGAGCAGGACCCCAAATATCAATGAAAACTAATTGCAAAGGTTCAATGTATTAGGTAACAGAGTCATGAAATGGAAGCTAATGAAACTTTCCACGTATACATGGATCACAAAAACGTTTGTGAGATGTATAAGAATTATTGCAAGCATTCAAAATGCATTGAACAATAGAGAAATTACAATGACCAAATCTATTATGTCATAACTGTTAATGAGCATATATTTACTTAATAGTTTTAATCATAGATTATTGAATTATAATTATAAATAAATTCTTTGTTTTAATTAATATTCATGTAATTGGGTTTATTTGGGTCTTAACTATTATTTGTTTTAATTTTGTGTTTTTAGAGTAAATGGTCTTAAGGAAATGTCTACCTTTGTGAATGGGTCAAATATGCAAAAGTCTAAGTTGCTTCTTTGAATTAAAACAAAAAACAAATTCTGAGGAGAAAATAGAGAAAATAAAATCTACAACATCTCAGAAACAGAATTAGAAGCAAATCGTCTGCAAAATACAAGAATTCTGGAAACTTGGAAACTATTAACAAAATCTAAAGTACAATATATTCCCAAGATCCTTGTAGCAGAAAAAACTATAAAAAGACACAAGCCTCAAGGAGAAAGGGATAACGCTTCATAAGGTTTTCTTAGTTTCTTTTATTCTTTGTAATTATTTTGTTTTGCCTCTGCATGGAAGGATAAACCTTTTTTGTTGAATCCTTTGTAATTTTCCATTGAGTTATGTGGTTTGGGTTAATAAAAGTTTCATTTTTTTAATTCTCTACAGCAGTTGTTTTAATATTCTAATCACCTGGAAAACTGGTTTTTGTGAGAGGTTATACTTGAACGCATGGTTAAAAGTCTTCCTTATCTTAAACTTTAGTTTCTTAGTTAGTTCACATTGTTCTAATTAATTTTTTGGGCGCATTATTCAAGAGAGAGGAGATGAGCATTCTTATGGAGTATACGCATGGAACAAAGTAGGTATTGATTAAAGCAGTAGACGCATGTTTTACTGTTCAGTTCAATTAGATTGGCGCATGTTCAATTTGGTTGAGCTCTGTTAGAGGATTAAGAAAGGAAAAATCTTTAGAGAACTTGTGAAGAATTCAATGGTGGAAGAACTTGGGGATCAACCGCATTTTAATTGCTTGATTTTTAACGTAGCAGAAGTTATGAAACAACTATAAATAAACATTATTATCTTTGACAAAGTGAGCAACACTTATGAGATTCTTGGTAATAGCTGGGACATGCAGCAAATTGTGAAGTTTAAATACAGTATGTGTGTGTAGAGTAGTATAGAAAGCAGAACCAGTGTGTAAAATTTGCATACCTTAACCATTAAATAGTTTGAAATCGTCATTACTATGGTAGAGTTGTTTTTGTGTGAAAATTTTGGAGTGTTTGGTTACATGATCTCTTGCAGCAGTATCGGGGTACCACAGAGGGTCTTCTATGGTGGAAAAAGCACTAAGAATGGAAGGTATAGAATCTTGATCAAAGGTAGAAGCATATTGTGATATGTTTACATTAAAGGAGGTGGTGACAGGAGGATCGCAATGATGCCAACACGTTTTTGCTATATGATCAGGTTTGTGACAAATCTGGTAAAATTGTTTGACAGATTGCCAAGGATAAGCTATTTGGGACGAGGTGCGGACGTTAGGATGAGAACTAGGAAACCGAGGAGAATGAAGAAACGGACCGAATTGATTGTTTGAGCATCCTCCACAAGGAGTGTAATTGGTGAATTTCTTTTTGTTTTGAGGTTTGAAATGCCATGGAGTAGATACAGTGTTAACTTGAAGAATAGAGTCTTGAGTCAGCTTGTGTTTGCCAAACCTTTCTTCTTACGCTAGAAGAAGAGCTTCAAAATCATATACGGTGTATGGGTCACTGCGGGAGAGAATGAATGTGATGAAACCATCGAAATCTGCAGATAAACCATCTAAGATTGCATCAACATGATCAACAGACGATATTGGAGAACCAACTGCAGCCAATGAATCAACAATTTTCTTGATGTCATTAACATAAGTGGAGATGGAATTGTCATTCTTTTGAGTCTTTAGAAGAAGTCGAAACTTTTTTACCATTGCGTGAGTGTGGGAAGCATAGTAGGTGAGAGACGATGCTAGATTTTAGCGGAAGATTAAAGACCAACCATTTTGGTCAAGAGAGAAAAAGACATGGATGCAAGAAGCCATGCCACAAGAAGCTGATCTTGTTTGTGATAATTGCTATATGCAGGATTTTCCAAACTTTGATTATTTTGACTCTGTAAAAACTCAGAAGGCATGTTATTTCCATCCAAGTAGTGCATTAACCCAAGACCTCGTAGGGTAGCCAGCACCTGTTGTTTCCATACAAGGAAATTTTTGTCATTGAATTTGAGAGAGATAGGTGTATTGAAATGGTGAACGTTGGATAAGGTAGCCATGCAGAGTGCAAAGGTAGAAGAAGAGGTAGAGGTCATGAGAGGAAAGAGAGGGAAAAAAACTTTTGGCTCAGGATACCATATTAGAATCATAAATAGAATGAAAAAGAATGTTATTCATATCTGTGAGAGGTTACAAGAGAAACCTATATACAAAGCATGGAGAGTAGAGAGGGAGAGAATAACAACTAACAGACTAACTGTCTAATAATCTCCAAACATGTGTCAATCAATCCAATGTAAAACCTAATTAATGAAACATGTGTCAACTAATTCATTCAAAATATTACTTATCTTCATGCATTTAGTCATCAAATTTTAAGTATTCCTCCTCTTAAATTAAGAAAACAAGAGATTGTTAAAAATAATGCACACTAAACAATAGTTCCAACTAAAACACATAATTGAATTCTCAACATGTTTTCAAAAACAATTCCAATAACCTAAATTATAATTAAAAAAAAAATACTAGACCGTCTAGCACAGTCTCTTGTAGATATTGAAACACAAAACCTTAATTGCACAAAACATCAGAATTCATTTTGAAATCACAAGAAAATCAACACAAAAGGGTTTAATCTTCCATGTGGAGACAAAACAGAAGAATTACATAAAAGAAAATAAGAAAATTGAGAAAACTCTAATGTTTTGTTCTATGAATGTGTTAGTGGGGTTTTGATTCTTCTCATTGAAGCTTGTGTCTTTTCATAGGTTTCTTTGCTCCTTGGATCTCGAAATTAGATTGTAGTTCCAATATTGTTCACAAATTCTCAGTTTCCATCTTTTTAGAATTTTCGAATTTTGTTTCCATTTGGTTGTAGATTCTATTTCTTCTTATTTTTTCATATTATTTGCTTTCAATATATATTTCTTAAATATTGTAGATTTTATTTTCTAATTATTTTACTCAGATTTTGTTTTTCATTTTGGTTTAAAAAAAAACTTGAACTTTGATTTATTATGTCCACTTGCAGCAATATGCTTCCTTCATATTTGTGCATCAATGTAGCATTTACCTGTATCAAAAGGTCTAACCTAAGATTTCACAATAGACTTTTTCTATACTTTCATTTTTATTAAACTTATGTTATTGATGTGCTTATTCAAGTATGTTCAGATGAGTTGTTGGAGCGTTTGTTCTATGTAGCCACTATACTATTTATAAGAGAGATTAAACAATCTATTCAGGTTAAAAATCCATTTTTTAGCAAAACAACAATTAAGATATAAATAAACTCAATTACATGAATCATATTTAAAAAAATTATTATGATTATTGCAGTTAAAAAATTAGATATAAAGAAGATATAATTAAAGCTTTAAGTCTGACTAAAATTATTATGTTCGTCTAGTGATTAGATGATTGACAGTAATAATATAGCATTATTTGATTATATAAAGATGTTTATATATTATAGCATCATTTCATATATCTTTGATGCAATGAATCACCATGAATTCTATCTTCCAATTCTTTGTTTATTCAAATTGTATACTTGTCTTTCTGTTCGGAAATTATACTTCCCAGCATGGGCACCAAGTATGCATGCTAAAAAAAATACTTAAACAAGAGCAGGGGAAAAATTCAAGATTAGTAATTTATTTCTTCCAATTATTTTTAACCTAATATATTCCTCACTTTAATCATATTTTATATATCTACAAAGTTTGAACTGTTAATGTATTACTAATATAATTTCTTATATTATTAATTAATTAAATTTTGTCCTAAATGTGATTTTTAAAACATTATTATAAAGGCTAATAATTTGAATCATGTAACTATCCATGGTTTTCAATTATTAAAAAAGCTTTAGGTATTAGTATATTAATCAAATTACTACAAATTATTGGTAAATATATAACATCAAACCAACGTCGAGGAAACAAGATTTTTTATAATTTTCACAAAATGTATTTTAATAAATTTATGCATAATTTATTAAAATAAAAACAGAGGAAATTAATTAAATCATTTAGTCAAAGACATGCTTCAGACAATAGGTAGATAGATGAGTGGAGTCTAATTGTTCTTTGATTTTCTCAAATCATAAAACAGATAGGGAATGTCAATATTATATGTAAAAGTTTTAATAAGTTGACAACTACACTTTCTTCTTATAGTATGTAATCATTGATTTTCATATGTAGGTAGATGATGGAGAAATAGACCAAAAACACTGCTAAAAAATTAAACTATATCTCTTATAATAATTGTTTTCCTAAAATATTATATAAAAGCTTAAACAGATAAAAAAGAAAAAAACAATTGTATGGAATTAATCTCATAATCTGTTTTTTTTTTTAACTTTTGCATAACCTGTGAATATTACATGACAGATGCAATCTTTCATAATTGAAACTCGGAATGGATGAACTAAACCGCATACCCATCTCTAATAACCATACATTATAGAGATAAGTAACAATAAATAGCATATATATGTTTAAAACAATATAATTAAAGATATTAACGACAAACAATACCGAATGAAATATGAATTTCACATAGTTTTACTAAAAAGAACATTAATAGAATGTTAGATTATTTTTCACTTTTTTGTTAATTTATTGGAAATTTCCCATAATATATATTATATCGACTAAATTATAATATGCAAGTCAACATAAACCTCGTTATAATCAGGTTGAGTTAAATTATTTTCTTATTAATTCAAGTTGAACCAATCTAAAATTGTAATAATAATTTTTTTATGAAGATTAACGGACAACTTTGATTTTAAACTTCTATATAATGCTTTTACTGTGGAATTCATGGACTGTTCCTGTTCGTATATTAATTAGAGAACAAAAAGACTGGGTCGTATTCTACGGGCTCATCAATTTTCGAGGGGATTTCTTTTTTCACCCCCATGATTTTTCTATGCATCCTATGAATATAAAAATTTCTACTTTATTCTTTTAGATTATGAAAAAATACTTTTCAGTGTAATTTAATTTATTTATTTATTACTTTCAGATTGTGTAATATTAAAATAATTTTTTTGCGTGAAAAAAGATAAGATTTTGCAAAATTTATAAGTTGATTTTAGCTTATGGATTGCTAAAATTTAAAATATTTTCATCATTGAATAAGTGACAATGATAAGAGAGAGTGACACTAACAAGAAAAGGATGACACAAGTGAGATAGTTTAAAAACAAAAATTACTCTAATTAATATAATTTATTTTAATAATAATGCGGTGGGATTTTGTTAAAAAACTCACACAGGTTATTACACCTGTATAAATAGTATCATATATCATATAATAGATTATTGTTCTTATCGAAGAGAACTAAGAGAGTTTTGAGTTGGAGAAATAGGTAGATTTTTTATGGATCGAGTTTTTCTGAGTTGTTAATCGTTAATGAGTGACTTTCTGAAGTTTAAGTAAGAGCATTTAAGTGTAATAGTGAGTAGTATGAATAATAGAATGAATCTTACTCCCTGTAACTATTGAAAAAACTTTAGTATAGTCATTATTGACGATTAATCAACTATCGAGTCATTATGTTCATCAATTAATTATATGTTCGATTATAATACTAATAGCTCGGTAACTAACCAGTAAAGATTAAGTTAAATTGATATGACACCCGACTTATTTTGGGTATTACAGTAACTATAATAATTATCTTAAAAAAAAAAATTACAATAATTTTTTAATGGATTGATATAAAGCATTTGACATGATATTGAAATTAAATTCTATTGTAACTACACTAAAGTTATCATGATATGTTTCTCCTTCTCCGTCCACTGTTGTATTTATTTATTCATCGTCCCATTCATATACATATTTTCTAGATGGAAAAACACTAACATTTAAATAAAAGTACTTGTGAACTAATAGAAAGGTAAGATAGCTATATAACACGTCATGATTAAAAGTTTGCATCAAGTAGAACTTTAGTAACTCGAATACACTACAATGAGAAGATTGGTATTTGAATCTACTATGAACCTAATAACATATTGGGAAATTTACATTAATGGTATAATTTACTTTTGTTATTACAGGTATGAGTAATTGTTTTTATTACAGCACGATTTCATATCTACAAGATAAAAATTGTTAGAAAGAAGGACGTGTAAATTTTCCTAACATATCACCAGACGAAAATTGAAACGTGTTTCTGTACTGTTCCTCCACACATATAAATTACAGAATATAGGTTTGAAGTTTTGGATTTCTATGTTTATTTATAAATATCTGTGTAATACACACAATACTTGATTATAGTTCATGAACAATTATAGAAAAAGTGTATAGAATAAACAAAGTCAAATTATATGTTACATCATTGAATCGTTTCGATCCTAATTAATTTATACTATACAAGTGTATTAGCTGCAGAGCTCCGTAGCCGAATTTTCTTGGTATTAAACCTAAACTTTCTCAGTCGACCCTTTTTCGATAGCATGAATTGAGAATGAAGATAAAGGAAGCGTGATTTTTGCCTTATGTCTCTTTGTCACTCTCAGAAACGGCATAGCTATCCAAACCCTACAGAATATCAGCGCGTTGGCACAGGCATTGTGCATGCAACGTTCAACACGGAAGTGGACTATGGTCTAAAATTGCGGAAAGTTGCCCATGTTATTTCCCTATCCCCAAGTCCACAAAAATAACAACAACCTTAACCTGTTTCAATCTAAACCTTTTACCCCAAAAAATCGGTGTCACTCCTTATATGTATGTGAAAGCCATGCCCCTCTTTCCCCATTGCTCTCTCCTTCGTTTCATCATTTTATAGCTATCCTTCACTCTTCTCAGGTTCCTATGATTCATCATGCTTGACATTCATTCTATTGTTTCCTCAACAACTTAACATGGTAAATCTTTTTTTCTTTCTTGTGTATAGTTTCTAATGATTTTTCTGATATTTAAAATGTTATGTAGTGTTGTTTGTTGTTTGGTGCTCAGGTTGGGTTCAACTCAGTTCCTAATTGGCTTCTCATTCTCAAGGAAGAAAAGTTTTTCACTCGCTGTTTGAGTCATGGCTCTCTAAAGAAGAATGAGAAGAACATTTTTTGTTTAGATTGCTGCACGAGTATTTGCCTCCACTGTTTGCCCTTTCACCGCTCTCACGTCCTTTTGCAGGTGCAAAACAATTTTTTATTACACTTGAAAAGGAGAAGCCAATGATTTCCTTAACCCAAGTTCTGGATTATGTTTCCTGTGTCAGATACGAAGATATATGTACAATGATGTGTTACGGCTTGGTGATGCTAAAACAGTGTTGAATTGTTCCCTTGTTCAAGTAAGCAAAAACATGAATGTTAAAACAAAAACAAAAAGTGTATAGATCTAACTCTTTCTGAATTGATGAATAAACAGCCTTACACAACAAACAAAACCAAGGTTGTGTTTTTGAAACAAAGGCCACGCACTCGTTCTCACAAAGGCTCTACCAACCTTTGCATCACGTGTGATCGTAACCTCCAAGACCCATACATCTTCTGCTCTCTGTCTTGCAAGGTTCAATTTTCGTGTTATTCAAATCACAAATTCCTAGCAACTTTTAAGTTTTCATATTTTGATGCTAATTGGTGGCCTTGATTTGGACACAATCATTGTAGCAGGTGCATCAACATCTTCTACTAGTTACCAAAAGCACAACCGCGAAAGGCACTTGCAACAAGTATGAATTCTCTGTGCTGCTAGATAAAGAACGAAGCAGCGAGAACACACAACAAATTGAAGATAGCCAAATCACAACAGATTCAGTCCTAGACTCACCCACTGTTTCTGGGTCAACAAGTAGCAACGGTGAGGGTGGTGTGGCAGAGAGTGTGAATGAGTCACTCAAAAAGAAACGTGTCAATGTTGACACGGTGCCAGAGATTTGGTACACCATGATAAACCGGCGAAAAGGTGTTCCTCATCGATCTCCACTGTACTAACAACACATCCTCCAACAAATTTTTTTTGAATCAAATCTAGCCAGAGATATTTTTTTATTATTTGGTCTCTCTGTTTTTGACTTCCTTATGAGTTATGGAATTTATACGCAGTCCCTTTATTAATGATCAAAAGTTCAGAATGTTAGAAAGCTAGTGAATAACAAACACATAGTAAGACATGAAAACTTAAATTGATTGTGGTTGTACTACAAATTCATTGGGAAGACTCGCTATTTTATATAAATACATGGCGATATATGTATTTTTATAATAAATAGATTTGTATAATAATAATAATTTTCAAAATAAATACTGAAAATCTTAATTAAAAAAATGAGATCATATAAGTAAGTCAATAACATAAAATTTAAAAATTTATAGTATTTTTAACCCTTAACTTCAGTGCTTTAAAAGTAAATGTTTTGAAAAACGTTTAAACATGTTTTTTTCTTCATATTCTCCTTCATGCATATCTAATTTGAACTTGCACTATAAGTATAAGGTTTTTGTTTTCCTTCTTTCATGTCTTTAAATCTGAACATTAATGGATAATGATATTTTTACACCCAATAACTTTTTATATACCTCACATGTACTATTTTATCCGTATCTTCTTCTATTAATTTAGAAATACAAAATTTTATTTTTTCAATGATCATATTATTTTTAAAAGTGGATTTTCAAGTAGTTGATGAAATATCAAAACATTATTTCTATTTTTGGAATGAATATGTTCACACTATTAAAAAAAAATACTTCCTTTTTACCACCCGATATATTATTCTTTAAATTATATTTACTTTATATTTTAATATATATTATTATAATAGGTTCTAAGGTAAAATATTTTCTCTTATATGAGGGTGAACCTATTTCTATACGATAATATATTATTCTAACAACATAATAATATATATTTTGTTTTATATTAAAATGTAAAAGAAATATAGTTGAAATAATAATATATTGAGTTGTGAAATTTGAGTGTTTTTTTTTAAGTATCAACGTATCAGCGGTCTTGGTCTTAAATATTTTTAGAGCTACATGAGAACTTTGGTGAAAAAAAAAGTGAAAATTAACTTGTTTTGAAAAGCATAAGTTTCTGACATAAAAAAATTGAAGGAAACATATCTTACAAGGGTGTGATGATAAAAATGTTTTTAAATAAGAGGGGTAAGATGAAAAACTGTTGAGAATCTCTCCTTGATTTAATGGAACTATGGTCAACAAATCTTGATAATTGATCTATTGAATATATCTCAAAATTCTTAGAATTATATCTCTCTTGAAAACTATGAAGTCCAACCTTTGAAGTTGAAGATAGTATTTTCAAGGTATCTTGAAAATGTGATAAGTATTATTATCCATTATCTCTTTATAAATAAGTCTTCCTCTCATTCTCTATATAAAGGGAACTTGTGAAGAAGAGAAAGGCAAGCAAGGGAGAAACATAGAGAGATGAGAGAATAGATATTCACCATAGTGTGAGATTAGAAATCCTAGTGAGAGGTTAGAGAGACATTGTATTCCATCATTGTTGGGTGACATTGAGTGTTATGCTCAGAGTGAGAGTGAAAGGTTATATAGACGTTGTATTCCATCATTATTGGGTGAGATTGAGTGTTATCCTCAGAGTGAGAGAAACAAATATTGTAATCCTACCTTCATAGTGGAGACTTTCTATGTACTAGGTGCCATGAGTTTTTCTTTCTCAAGTTGAGAAGGTTTTCCCACGTTACAAAATTCTTTGTGTCATTATTCTCTTTTGCTCTATTTTTCTATTATCTGTTTATTGAGTATCCATTTTGTATCAACACCAAACAGAAAAAATTAGTTCTGATTTTTTCTAATAAATACATTATGGAATTCTCTTTTTAAAATATGATTTTGGATTTGAAATTTTAGAACATTTCTTTATATTTGATTTTTTTTTCAGAATGTATTTTTTATATTTTAAAACTCTTTTTCTTCTAGAATATTGATTTTTCAATTCCATTCTTAAATTTCTAAAATTCTATTCTTAAATCTGAAGAAGAATCGATTGATGAATTGTACAGGCGCGACAGCCGTGAACATAAGAATGAAAGGAAAGATGATGTGAGGTTTGGGAATAGAACCCTTGGCGGAGTGGAAGAGGAATTGGGGGCGTGGAAAAGGAACCGGGGGGAGTGGGAGGGCGAGGTGCTTGAGGCGTGTGGCACCCATACGACGTTGGAATGAAAGAGGAAGCAGGGGGAGTGGGAGGGCGAGGTGTTAGAGGAACCGGAGGGGGGTGGGAGGGCGAGGTGCTTGAGGCGTGCAGTGCCCAGGCGATAGGGGGAGTGGAAGAGGAACCGGGGGAGTGGGAGGGTAGGGTGCTTGAGGCGTGCGGAGCCCAGGCGGCGAAAGTATGGGGATTAAAAGTTCGGGATTATTCAAAAATGGACCCATGCGTGGAAAGAAAATTGGAAACAGATCAAAAACTGATAGCTTGCGTTGAGGAGTGAAATACTGCGAGAATAGATCGAAACATGGGGATTTGGGAGAGAAACCGCGAGGAGGAGTCTTATCCGGAGAGGAAGGATCTTCCGGAGGGAAAGGAGCTTCTAGAGGGGAAGGAACTTCAGTAGAGCTAAAAGAGCTTTCCTCTGAGCCTTCCTAGGCATAGACAAATCCTCCGAGCCTTCCTGAGGCGGAGACGAATCCTCTGAAACCACACATCAGTCTTAACTGGATGGGGTGTCGACATCGTTCGATCCAAAGCCATTAAGACGATGTATAGGTTTTAACCTGACATGAAGAAAATAACCACACACAGTCTTAACTGGGTCGGGTGCTGACCTCGTTTGATCTAAAACTATGAAGGCCATGTATAGTTCTTAACTTAACAAGAAGAAAAAAACCACACATCAGTCTCAACTGGATGGGGTGCCCACCTCGTTCGGTCCAAAGCAATGAAGACCATGTATAGGTCTGAACTTGACATGAAGAAAAAACTACACAAGTCTTAACTTGATCTGGTGCTGACCTCGTCGATCCAAAGCAATGAAGACCATGTATAGGTCTTACCCAAAATGAAGAAAAAATCGCACACCAGTCTTAACTGGGTGGGGTGTCGATCTTGTTCGGTCCAAAACAATGAAGGTCATGTACAGGTCTTAACCTAACATGAAGAAAAAAACCACACACCAGTCTTAACTGGGTGGGGTGTCGCCCTTGTTCGGTGCAAAGCCATGAAGACCACATATAGGTCTTAACCTAGCGTGAAGAACAACCATGCACAAGTCCTAACATGGTGTGGTGTCGACCTCGTTCGATTCAATTAAATGAAGATCGCGTACAAGCTTAACTTGACATGAAGAAAACCCATGCACAAGTCTTAACTTGGTATGGTGTCGCCTCGTTCAATCCAGTTTAAGTTGTTAAATTAACATATTCATTGCAGGTGAAAGACTTGCTAACCTCGCTTAGTCTAAATTCTGAAAGCAATACTGACCTCTTACATGGTAAAGGAAATGTTGACCTCGATCGGATTAGTTTGTGAAGGAAATGTCGATTTCTCTTGTTCTAGTTGTAAGTTTTAAATTATATTCATAGCAATTTTAAATTAAATGCTAACAGATGAAGGAAATGTTGACCTCGCTCAGTCCAGTTGGTGGAGGAATGTTGATCTCACTTGGTCCAGTTTGTAAGTTTTAAATTATATCATAACAGGTGAAGGAAATGTTGACCTATGGAAGTTTATGAATTTATTAGCCTTTATGGCTTACGCCTGAGGTTATAGAGTTGTGAGGTCATGGGTCGAACCCAATAATAGGGTGAAAGCGAATTTGATATCGATATCTAAATTTAATAGTTATGAACTTATTAGCCTCATTGGCTTATGCCTGAGGCTATGGGGTTGTGAGGTCATGGACTGAGCCCAATTAGGTGGTGAAACGGTCTTAAAGAGGGGAGGGCGTTAATTATGAAGATTGACTGTATATGCGGGATTGTAATTAATTTGGTAATATAGCTCAAAACAAGACCATATACAAGGAGAAAGGGCAGAGCACTACCTTGTATAAGGGGAAAGAAGATGATCTGATAAAGAATGACTCAAACAAGGGGAACAACTCACATAACAACTTCACAAGAATTAATTCCAACTCATATTTTACACTATAGTCACTATATTTTATATTCTTATTGACTTGACCGTCAGAGTATCTTCTACAGGTGGAGCACCCTCATTTCCTTTGAGCCAATTTATGAAGCTTGCAAGGATATGATTCGGTGACCTTCTCGAAGTTAACTGACCTCAACTACATGCTTTAGTTGAGAGACATCCCTCTTGGCTAGAACATTTGGCGCCCATTGTGGCTATTTATCACAATTTCTTACTAAAACATATAAATATTAATTTATTCAGACTGAAGAAGAATCATATTCAGAATCTGAAAAAGAATCGGCTGATGAAATGTACAGGCACAATAGCCGCGAACATAAAAATGAAAGGAAAGATGCTGTGAGGTTTGGGAATAGAACCTTGGGTGGATTGGAAGAGGAACCAGGGGGAGTGGGAAGGCAGGGTTTGAGGTGTGCGATGCCCAGGTGAAGTTGGGAATTGAAAAGGAACCGAAGGGAGTGGAAGAGGAACCGGGGGGAGTGGGAGGGTGGGATGCTTGAGGCATGCAGTGCCCAGGCAGCATTGGAAGTGGAAGAGGAACCGGGTGAAGTGGAAAAGGAACCGGGGGAAGTGGGAAGGCGGGATGCTTGAGGCGTGCAATGCCCAGGCTGTGTTGGGAGTGGAAAAGGAACCAGGGGGAGTGGGAAGGTGGGGTGCGTGAGGCCTGCGATGCCCATGTCGCGGTTGTGTGGGGATTAAAAGTTTAGGATGATTCAAAAATGGACCCAAGCGCGGTAAGAAATTTGGCAGTGGATCAAAAGCCGATAGCCTGCGTGGAGGAGGGAAATATTGCGAGAATAGATCGGGGATGAGGGATCTGGGAGAGAAGCCGCGAGCAAGAGTCACATTTGGAGAGGAAAGATCTTCCGGAGGGGGAGGAGCTTCCGTAGAGTTGGAAGAGCTTTCTTCCGAGCCTTCCTGAGGCGGAGACGAAACCTCTGAAACCACACACCAATGTTAACTGGGTGGGGTGCCGACCTCGTTCGGTCTAAAGCAATGAAGACCATGTATAAGTCTTAACCTAACATGAAGAAAAAACCACACAAGTCTTAACTTGATGTGGTGTTGACCTCGTCGGTCCAAAGCAATAAAGACCATGTATAGGTCTTAACCCAACATGAGGAGAAAACCACACACCACTCTTAACTGGGGATGCCGACCTCGTTCGGTCCAAAACATTAAAGTTCATGTACAAGTCTTAACCTAACATTAAGAAAAAAACCACACACCAGTCTTAACTAAGTGGGTGTCGACCTTGTTTCCTATGCCATGAAGACCGCGTATAGGTCTTAACCTAACATGAAGAAAAACCATGCACAAGTTCTAACTTGGTTTGGTGTCGACCTCGTTCAATTTAATTCAATGAAGATCTCATACAAGTCTTAACTTGACGTAAAGAAAACCCATGCACAAGTCTTAACTTGGTGTGGTGTTGACCTTGCAAGGTCCAATTTAAGTTTTTAAATTAACATATTCATTGCAGGTGAAAGACTTACCGACCTTGCTTAGTCCAACTTCTGAAAGCAATACCGACCTCTTACATGCATTACACGTAAAGGAAATGTCAATCTACCATGGGAAGGAAATGTTAATCTACCATGGGAAGGAAATGGCGACCTCGCTCGGTCTAGTTTGTGAAGGAAATGTTGATTTCACTCGGTCCATTTAAGTTTTGAATTATATTCATAACAATTTTAAATTTCATGCGTAATAGGTGAAGGAAATTTCGACCTCACTCGGTCCAGTTGGTGGAGGAAATGTCGATCTCACTCGGTCCAGTTTGTAAGTTTTAAATTATATCATAATAGGTGAAGGAAATGTCGACCTATGGAAGTTTATGAACTTATTATCCTGTATGGCTTATGTCTGAGGCTGTGGGGCTGTGAGGTCATGGGTCGAACCCAATAATGGGGCGAAAGCGGATTTGATACCGATCTCTAATTTTAACGGTTATGAATTTATTAGACTCATTGGCTTACGCTTGAGGCTAGAGGATTGTGAGTTCATGGGTTGATTATGGAGATTGACTGTATATGCGAGATTGTAATTAATTTGGGAATATAGCTCAAAACAAGACCAGATACAAGGAGAAGGGGGGGAGAGCACTATTCTGTATAAGGGAAAGAAGATGACCTGATAAAGAATGACTCAAACAAGAGGAACAACTCACAAAATAACAACTTCACAGTGAGTAATTCCTACTCATATTTTACACTATATTCACTATATTTTATGTTTTTATTGACTTGAGTGTCGGAGTATCTTCTACAGATACCTCATTTCCTTGGAGCCAATTTATGAAGCGTGCAAGAATACGATTTGGTGACCATCTCGAAGTTTAACTGACATTGACTACATGCTCTAGTTGAGAGACATCCCTCTTGACTAGAACATTGGCTTACGCCTGAGGTTGAGAGACTGTGAGGTCATATGCCAATCTGGTTGGCAAGGTTGCTGGTTGTGAAGGCTTTTTAGCCTCATTAGCTTACGCATGAGGCAAAGGGTCTGTGAGGCCGATCTGGTTGGCAAGGTAGCTGGTTGTGAAGGTTCTTGAGCCACATGGACTTACGCCTGAGGTTGAGAGGCTGTGAGATCATGAGCCAATCCCGCTAATAGGACGAAACGGCTCAGAGATCGATCTAGACAATTAATGGAAGGATGTCATTTTAAAGAGGGGAGGACATTAATATAGGTAATTGGATGGATACGCGGGATAAAGAATAATGTGAAAATAAGAAGACTAAATACATAGAAAACTTAGTATAAAGGAAAGGAGAGGTCGACAGTAGAAGACGGACTATTCGAATCGAAAATCACTGTTTGTGGTTAAACTTTATGTTGTACTAGATTGGGAGGCACCTAGTGGCTAGAACATTATATATATATATATATATATATATATAATAATAAAATTGTAATTTTAATATATTTGATACTTTAAAAAAAATGACACTTTCTATGTTACTAATATTTATATATATATATATATATATATATATATATATATATTAAAAATAATATTTGAAAAAGTAAAAGTTATATTTCAGTACGAAAAAACACATTCGTTGAATATTGTTTAGTGCATAAAGAAATGTTGCTCTTTAAGGCCCTGTTTGCTTCTTGGGGTGGTACTGTTGTCGACGACGAAAGTCTCAGTACCACCCCGTTTGCTTCCAGCGTTCAATGCGGGTGAGGGAGGAATGGCGGAGAAAGTTGAGTGAATTTGGGCTCTTCTCCAAGATGAAGAGAAAGTAGAGGTCATGGAAGGGAGTGCCACGTCAAACCTAGGAAGTTACCTTTGTGTCCTTGCTTTTCTGCTCTCCATTCCAGGACAAACCACTGACCCGCATGCATGCCACATGAAACAGTGAGATTCCTAACTTGGCTCAGGAATCGTTTAACCATTGAAGGCCTCTGTGAAGGCTGTGAATGTAGTGGGTGGAGTAGGTGTGCATTAAGTTGGTTGTTGAGTATATAAAACCATGCATGGCACTTTCAGAAATCAAAGAAACCGAAACCGAAGCTTGTCCTGATAAGTATTGAGTTGTACTGGGGTTGGAGAGATTAGTAAGGCATCAGAGTGTGTGGTAGGGGTTCACTAACGTTATGCTTGGTTCATCTCAGGTGCTTGGTTGATCTCAGGTGAGCATATGGCTTTGCTTCAATGGTGCATAATCGATTATAGGTGAAAAAGCACTGGCCACATAATTGATTATGTGTTAAAAATTCAAGACATAATCAATTATCCTAAGCGTTAATAAATGGTGATAATCGATTATGCTTCTTTTTTGCCTTGTTGAATAATCGATTATGGTTGATATTTTTGGATAATCGATTATCCTTTCTTTGTAACTGATGGGATAATCGATTATGTTCTAATTTTTTGGT
>Ga0123342_1004825_pt1 | contig 20220 bp, 13 predicted proteins | sample Turbeawhitnodule_FD_89960 | JGI IMG/M metagenome (GOLD analysis project Ga0123342, IMG submission 89960) | Root nodule microbial communities of legume samples collected from Mexico - Turtle bean Mexico white nodule | ecosystem: Host-associated > Plants > Roots > Nodule | place: Mexico: Nepantla... | reverse complement strand
TGTAACAAGTGTAATCCTTTTGTACTTTGTGTAAACTCTGGTGTGTGAAGCCGAGAAGTGTTGTGTGCTCTTGAGGTTGTCAAGATCAACATTCTTGGTGGTGTATGTGCTGAGCCAAAGGAAATGTGTGTCTTGAGGGGATCAAGGTCACTTCTTTGGTGGTGTGTGTAAGTAATCTATGTTTGATTGCTTAGTGGATTCCCCCAGTGGTTTCTGGGAAGACTGGATGTAGCTCTTGGTTTAAGAGTGAACCAGTATAAACTGTGTGTGCAATATCTCCATCCCTTAAACTCTTTAATTTCAGTTTATATTTGTTAACTGGTATAAACAACCGATTGTTTCTGCGAAACAACCGATTGTTTTTCTGGTGTTGTGCTAAATTGCTTTGTGTTTTTGGCAAACTAAATTATGAATCAATTTTTCTCGAAGGAATTTCATTCTAGACTAAAAAGTTTGCGAAAATCCTCTTTAAACCATTCACCCCCCTCTAGTTTAAAGCCATACATTCTAACACAAAATAGTTTAACTCATTTTAAATTGTTGTGTTGATCTTGAGAATACTTGTATGCGAGAGATTCTGAAAACAATTACACTTTATACATGTCTATAACATCTTCATTCTTCATCGTCAAAACACCATCTCTTAAGGACTTGAATATATTCAAGTCTTCAAGAGATGGATAAGGGTTCAAAGTCAAATGAAAAGTTAAAAAGATAAGTCTAAATAATGTCTCTGTCTATGATGAATGTTAGTGTGGTGAATCTGTTGTATATATGATGATAAATATAAATTCACTAACTTCTTAAACACCTTATCTAGTAGAATAAGTTAAATCATAGCTTCAAAATATGCTTTAAGAATAATTCAGAACAACCTTTTTTGATATATAATGAGACCTCCATTAGGAAATATGTTACATTTTTATGTGATAACTTCCTTCAAGTTTATGAAAGCCACCAAAGCATGTTATTAAATCATGATCACAACATTTGTGGAGATTGATCAGACAACCTCATGGCTTCTACTGGTTGAAAGTTCACATAAAAATAAATTGTTTGCTCAAGAATGATATTGTCTCATGTGCGCTTGGACCTTTTTTGATAACAATGCATCACAAGGTGATGAAGCTTTTCTTTTTGTAGTTTTGTTTTGGCCTAAAAGTTCAAGTAGACTTATGGGTAGGTCACCTATAAAGGTATAATGGGAGATGAAAGTATTGTTTGTGGCTTGACTTGTGCTTGAGTTGGAGTTAAGGTTTTAGAAAGATGGGTACCATCTTTTACTCGTTCAAAAAATATCACATTTGAATATTTTTTTTCATCTAGTTTCGATAGGGTCTAAAACCTCATTCATTGCCTCTATAATCTTCATCTCTGAAAGGGTTACACAAATGAATAAGGTTCCTCTACCAAAGTTGATGAGTTTTTTTCACATAAACACAAACATCACTTTGGATTTGGGAGAAAAACATAAAATATGTTATGAGATTCGAGTACCCTTGCTGGAAAATTTATCTTTGAAGGAAACTTCCCAATGTGTATGGATGAGGTCAAGTAGATTCACATCTTCCTAAAAATAATGTAAAAGATACAAAAAAAAATTATTCTCAAAGACATTATCTCTAGCACCAATTATGGGTAACATAATGTTGAACAACATATTATGTATAACTCTACCTATAGGGGCAAATGAAAAGATTGATAAGCCTCAAAATCAAGTGAAAATAGAATATTCTATGAATTCTTAGCAAATTGATCATTGTATGTATGAGTAATAATTCCTCTTGATTTGGATTTTTTTTTGTAATGTTTTATGTATGAGTGAGTATCAGAAATGATGAGTAGATTACAACAAATGGAGTAAATGGAGTCAAAGAACCATGGAACCAAAAAGGAAAGAATAACTTCTTACCTTTACTTAAGCGAGCTACCATAAAACATGGCAACATTATAGGGCAATTTTCACTTAAGCAAGTTTTCTCGCTTGAGCTAGAAGACATTTCTTCAGCCTAAAGTATAGGTTTCACCTGAGTGAAAAATGATCCTCTTGAGCAAAAAGTCATTAATTCCCAACCTTAGAAATGGTTGAAAGACATATTTTGGAGGGAGAATGGAAAAAACGGGGTAAAATTGAGAGTTAGAAGATTATATGTTTCAAATGGGAATGGAAGATTCTACATAAACCCTTTCTCTCTTTGATCTCTTAGTGTAATTGATATGACCCTATCACCATGATGCTAAAATTCGCTGCTTATATTGAGATTGAATATAATATGTCCAACTTTTATGTATTACTTTTTATTTATGTATATGATATCCTTTTATTCAATGTTAATAATTTGATTATGTCCTGAGATGAATTGATCACTCTTCCTTTGATAATTGATTTAGATTCAAATCGGAAAATAGATTCAAAATCAGTATTGAATCAAATCATCTAATTTCTTTTAGTGTTAGGGATAAATTTGAAATTATTAGTTGAATCAAGTTTTGAGCTTAGGGCATTTGTCCTATTATGATTATGTGAGGAAACAATTGTTCTAATAGAATTTTAAAAGTTTTAAATTCAAGGAATTGATTTAGAAGTATCATTGAACTTTAAATAACATTGAATGATTGAATAAGTGTATAAATAATCAAAGGAACTAGAAGACTGAGATATGTGAAATTCAATCTAAGTACCTTTTATCATTATTATACCTAATTTTTATTCTTACTTGTTTTAAGTTAATTTTATAACTCAATCTTAGATGAACCTTATTGCTTTGCCACTTTTTTAAAAATTTTAGTGCAAAATGTTGAGTATTATATAAGTCACCGAGGATATGAAACTTGTTTAATGTACTACATTGACTTAATACGCTTGTTGAAAATAAAATCTCAACAAAGACTTTAAGGTACTATATTGACTCAATATGCTTGTTAAAATCTCAACGAGGAGTTTAAGAAAACCCTAAATTTAGTAGCTTTGATATCTTCTAGCTTATGCTTTACAAATAATAGAAGATCAACCATTTCTTAGGACACCTTTTTCTCCAATTCCTTGTCAAATATCTTTCCTTTAGTGGAGTATTCATATGTATTGGTTATGATGGAACATGATATTCCGACATCTTTATCATCAATAATGGTTCCAAAGCATTTCTCTATGTATTTAACAAACTCCATAGCAAGTAGAAAGCTTCATATGACCAGATACTGTTCTTACTTAGATACGTATTCCACTTGATGCAGGTCCATCCAAGCTACCAAAATATTTAGGCTAAGAAGAGAGAAAACAATAATTTAGAAGATATTTTCTAGATATTTCTCCTTCTTTAACCTTGTAAAAATTGTATGAAGTGGTTAAGATTTATTTTTAGTCCCTTTATTTTGAATTTTATTATAATAGGTTTTTTGGACCTGTATTATGGGCCAAATTAGTCTAGGATTTTTGGGCCACATGCCCTCCTTCCAAAGTCTCCACATGGCGCCCATTCTTACTCTTCTCCAAGTAGCACTCATTCCTACTCTTCTCCAAAGATGACTCTTCAAATTCCTCCATGTTACTTAGCTTCTCCTTGTACGCCCCTTCTCAAGCCTCTTCAACATCCTTGTGTCACTTGTATTCACTTGAATGGAGAGTTTTTTGAAACTAGGATTGTCACATGGCAACCTACCAATGGAGATGATTCTAGAGTGCCACATTTCAACTCATGTATGGATAGGATTTTACTGTGCCACATGGCAACTCATCTATGGCGAGGATTTTAGGAGACTTAAGAGTCACTTTTAGCAGTAACAAGATGATACAACACACAAGTAGCTATGAGGATGACCAAGGAAGAAAAGACAAAGCAAACGATGAACAATCATCTCAACGAACAATTCATAACCCTACCAAGGATCACATGGACCTCACCAAAGGAGTTGAGCATAAACCAGCACACCAACTATTCTTCCTTTTGGTCGTTGAATTTGAATGAAGTAAAGAAATTCTACACAAATTGTGTGAGCTCTTAGTGAGGCTTATGTCCTCTTAGGTTTGAGGTCTTATCTTGAGTGATTTGGGAAGCTCTCAAGTGGCGGCCAACACACTCATCTTGGAGCACATTACACTCCAAGTGGTGTGAAATTTCTCACCCACCATCATAAGTTTTCTCATTCCACTTTCCTTCCATTTCTCCATTCCATTTTATGTGTTTGTTTCTTTAGTTTCTATTCTTTGTTGCTCTTGGGTTTCGCTCATAATCATGAGTATGGTGCATCATTTGGGAGGCCATGACCACCATTGATGTTAACCTTGTGCCCATTTTCAATTCCGCAATTGCATCTCATCCTCACCATATCTTGTTTTTCATCTTTGACTCTGTGAACTGAACCTTCACACTTACTTAACCACTTGGTTAAGTTCGTGTCTAGTGGAAACCTTCCTTAGGTCCTCACCATTAATTGTTAAAATCCTAATCTTAAGTAAAAGTGTCACCATAAATGAAAACATCTAAAAATCAACTCACATCACAATAACTATAAATAAATGTGTTTGTCTTGTAAATAATTCATACTTTGAATGATATTGAATTACTGCCCAATTGGTTTTGCATTCTTTTTTCTAAGTCTCACTCTCCTAGTTTGAGAAGCCTAGCATAATGGTAGAAGGTTGGTTTAACCTCCTTCCTAGCACCATTCTCCTACCCATTTTTTTATCCTTTCATTTTGTTATCTTCATCTTATCCATTCAAGAATCACTCACAATCGAAGAACTTTAGAAGGAGCCAAGGAGAACTCCATCACCATCCTAATCAGTTGGACCATTTTTCAACTTCAAATTTCTTGTACTTAAAAAATCATAAGCTTAACCATCTTTTAGGGAGAAATTGATCTACTAGAAATTTCGTTATTTTTAGAGATGGTGATGGAGATCTCCTTGGTTCCATGCAATGTTCTTCAATGCTAATGGAAGAGGAAATGGTTTGACAACATAATTGGAGTATTATTGAATGAATAAAGAGGCAACAGTGGAGAACGAAGGATATTGGAGTGCAATGAAGAGGTTAGGCCAACTTCATGCAAAATCCTTTGGCTGGAGCATTCTCAAGTGATAACAAAGAATAAAGAGACTTGGAAGAGGAATGCAAAACCATTTTGCTAGTAATTCTATACTAAAATTTAAGTCTAAATTTTATGCACAAGAGACTCCTATTTATAGGAGAGTAATCTTGCAAAACAAGCCTCAAACCCTAACCATAACTCAAGCTTGTGGAGCAAGCTTCTCAAAATTCTCTGCATTCAAATTCTCTCAAAGGTAGCTTTCATCCCAAGCTTCAAACCCTCTACATTGAAAGAGTGAGTGGCACATGTAGGATGGCGCCACCAAGCCCTAAGCTAGCACTAACTTGACACCCAAGCTAGGGTTTTTACCCTAACTTGACACCACCTCTTTCTCATAGGGTTGGGTTATATAAGCTATACTATTCATGACCCAAATGCAATTCCCAAATAATATACTACTCTGCTTGGCCCAAAATAAATTCCTAAACTACTTTGTACATTTATTTACAAGGTTCAGAAGAAGGAAGACTCAAATGTTGGGTTTTTTTCCTTCAACAATGTTCCATCTTCTCTGATATTTTGAGCTTATGATGTTGTGGTTTGGATGGACCTCCATCAAATCCTCCCTCTTGAAAAAGGATTTGTCCTCAGATCCAAAAGGTTCAACAACTTTTATTTTATCTTTACGAGTGATTTTCCCCCAAGATCAAATACCATAATGTATATAAGAATTAAAAATAAAAATGTAAAACATAACCTTCCTTTCAAGGTCAATGTATCCCTTCCGTGTTGATAGATACACATATTTGATCCAAGGGATAATTTTCTTTTTATCTTTATTTATTTGTTTTTATACATTGTGAAGTTGTTTAATTAGGGATGACAATGCAAGGCGGGTCATGCAGGCCGACCTGTAGCTCGCTTCCACAAAACGTGGGGCGGGCTCAATAATCTAGCCCACTGGCCGCATAGGTTTTACGCCCCGCATAACCAACAGCCTGCATGGGCCAACAACAGGGCAGGGCGGGCTGACCTGCATAAATAAAAAAATAATTATTTTCTTTGTTTGTAAAAAAAATCATACCTCATTCACCCATTATTGTTGTATGCCATTTATTTTATTTAAAAAAAAATTGAATTTAATGTACTAGAAAAAGAATGTTTTATTTTAATCATTTAAATGAGTTAGTTTTTTTTTTATCAGCAGTAAAAAATAAATACAGTTTATTTTTGTTTATCCTACCCATATACAAAATCGCACAAAAACGAATAGCCCCTCATCCAGAAGTTTGCCACTAACTTCCTACTAGAACAAATACAGTTTGACCAATCTAAATAAATCACTTATGTTTAATCAAATACATATAAACCAAAGAATCTAGACACCAGTCAGAAAAGGAAAAACAAGCAGAAGGGACTTTTAGAGATTACCCAGGACTAGACCTTTAGTTGAGTCATGGAGTTAGTACGAAGAATGACAATGGATTAAGTTTTAAGTAAAGTCTTATATTAAAATTTGTTAATAAAAAAATAATATAAAGAAGAGATTTCAATAGGATAGTTAAAAAATCAGTCATCTTCATTAAAATATTTTGTAGCAAAACTTTGATAAGATATTCTTATATATTTACATACATATATAGGAAAAATAGATGCAAAGTAAAACTTTAATTATTTTTAATCAAGCCTTCTAACAATCCTCATACTTGAATTTATACTTTTATCTTGATTGAAAGAATTGAAACAGGGATAAAATTTTAATTTTTCAATAGTAGGAATAAGTTTTTTTTTTTATAATTAATGAAATTTTAATTTAAAAAAATAAATATTTTTCTTATGTGGGCTAGTCCACAGGCCCACGGGTTACCTTTTATGCGGGATGGGTCAGTGAAATGAGTACACACTCCTTGCGCGGGGCGAGCCAATTCGCATTGCAACCCCTATGTTTAATAGTCTGATTTAGTTGTTTTGTTTCAAGCAATCTATCACAAGGTTTTCCTCTTGAGGAGTTGAAATTCATGTTTGATTCAACACCAAACTCTTATGTTTCTAATCTTGCTCTCTCTATTTTTCTCCTCCTTTTTCTTTTCTTTTCTTCTAAATCCAAAATTTCTTTTTCAATAAATAAAGTTGTAGTATTATTCAAACTTTCATCATCATGTTTTTTTAAAAGCAAAGTTTATTTTGGATACTCAGAAATGCAGTGTCCATTACCATGATCATAGAAGTTTGAAGAATACTCTATTTTTTTTTCTTTTACAAGACAAATTTCTTTTTCTGGAGATTTGTTAGCCTTAGGGAAAATATCTTGGTATTTTTCTTTCTTCCTACTAAACTCTTCCCTATGTTTATTCCTAGACTTATCTTGAGTTTCTTTGTCTTTTGAATCTTTAAAACTTGTTTTGGAGGGGTAACCCTCCCTCTTAGACTCTTGCTCAGTGTAAAATGAACTAGAATAGTCACCCACATTAGGGTACTCAGTGAAATGGGCTTGTACCAAACCAACTTTTTCAAGACAAGGCACCTAGAATTAGGGTCTTTAACCTAATTTCTAGAAACTATGCCTAAGGGGTGGTTTTGACCATGGTCAACAACCCTAAGCCCCCTATCTCCCTTCCTTTTCTACCCTTCACTCATCTTGCCCTCCAAGTCACTCCTCCCTATATAAAGGGTGCCTTCCTCCATGTATTTAGACATTGAAATTGAATGAAGTAAAGAAATTCTGGTGAGTGTATTTGTGAGTTTGAGTACTCCATTTATCTTGGTCTTATCTTGAGTGCAGTGCACTTCAAGTGGCAGTTCTGTACCACTTATCTTGGAGCCTCCCACCCTCCAAGTGGTATGACACTATCTCCATATCCATAAGCTTTATTTAATCTCTTAATGTTTTCCTTTTATTCCTTTTGCTTCTTCCTTGCGCCTTTTCCTTTTATCTTTATGTTCTTGTTTATGTCTTTACCATTTGGTCATCTTCATTCATTCCTTGCTTCATTTGTTCTTTATTTCCGCTCCATTGCATCATTCATACCATATATTTGTGTTTTTCTATTTTCCCTTTTAAAGTGAACCTTCACACTTAACAACTTGGTTAACTTTGTGTCCAGTGGGGATCTTCATTGGGTTCTCACCTTAAATTTCTAATCTTAAAAGGCCTAAACAAAAGAGTAACCTATAAAAACATGCAAACTTAAAATCAACTCTCATCATGTGGTAATCAGAACAAGGTTCTAATTGTGCTTACCTTTTCAGAGTTGATTTTCAGCTTTAAATTCCAGCACATTTCAATTGTTTTTATCTTTCAACAATTTAATTTCACTTTACAATTCAAGACCTTTCAATTTCGCCTTTAAATTCTTGTCATTTACAATTCCCCTTTTTATTCATTAAGCATTTTAAATTCTGCTTTTGAATTATTTGTGTCATTCTTTTTCTTTCCTTACTTATTTTTGCTCGAGTCTTATGTTCTTAGTGTTCTAGTAGTCTTTAAATATTTTCTACTTGTTTTGCTTTTATTGTGAAGAACTAAAAGCAACTAGAAATTTGTTTGAGTAAAAGTTGATTTAGTTCCAAACAAAGAATTCAAGTGATCATATGTATTGAATCCTAATCTATTTGTAAAAATTGAAAGTGAATTAAAATATGCATCCTAAGATTATGGGCATTTTGAATCCATAAAACAAAAGCAAAGAAAAAAAAACAAAGTTAGTGCAATTCACTTTTCAAGTTCAAACTTAAAAGAGGATTCTTTTTATGTGGCAAATTGTTTTCATATTTGTGGAATTTTATCCTTCTTGCTTTTACAAATTCTAAGGAAATCAAAAGTTCATAATCAAAAGTTTAAGTAAGTTTATTTTAGTCTTAAAAGTGCTTTTGCTTGTTTGTCTTCTCTAAGTTTTGTTGGGGTTCTTTGGTGAGTAAGTGTTAAGAGCTTTGACCTTTTTCACTTGAAGTGTTGCTACCAAGTGTAGACCTTTTGGAGTGCAAAACCTTTCTTATGTGAATTTATCCTTTTTTCCATCCTTACTAAATAGCTGAGTGATACAAGTGAGTGAGTGGATTAAATTGTTATTTTCACTATTTTTTTGCTTTCTTTTGTGCAACATCATGTATCATTTATCTTGAGGGGAATATTTTAAACCACAATCTCCTCAAAAGGCACATCTTTTGGGGAAGCTTGACGATTCCAAAAGGAGCTTGACCCATACAGACGAATAAATAAGACAACTAGTAGAAAGAATGCACCAGCTTGAAGAGATTCAAGAGAGATTAACTAGAGAAAGAAGGTGGAAACCTAGGCGCATTACAAGGTCTCATGGTGGGAGTCAAGAAGAAGAAAAAGATTGGAGAGTGCACAATTTTGAAGAAAGGCGTCATCAACACCAACCACCAAAGACATTTTTTCATTTTCTAAAGTTACCTAGTTTTGATGGGGATAGTTTCCCAAATGTATACTTAGAATTTGAAGTTAAAGTAGAACAAATCTTTAATATGTATGAGGTCAAAGAGGACCAAAAAGTTAAGTTAGCTTCTCTAGAATTTTTAGACTATGCCATGCAATGGTGACATCAAACTATAATGGAAATTGGGCTAAACAAGAGGCCAGTCGAGGTCTCTTGGTATGATTTGAAAGAATGCATGCGCAAACGCTTTGTTCCTCCTCATTATAGGAAGGTACTCTTGTTGAAGCTCCAACGACTTCATCAAGGACGTATGACAGTAGATGAATACTTTAAAGACTTAGAAACTACTTTGACTAAAACTAATATACATGATAGAGAAGAGTCAAAGATAGCTATGTTTGTGAGTGGTTTGAGGAGAGACATTCAAAATATTGTAGAATTATATGAGTACTCTTCTTTAAAGAAGTTGGTTCACCTAGCCATCAAGGTGAAATCACAAATTTTGAAGAAACAACTTTCAAAAATACACATAATGATGACTTCTACAAATATTTATGGAAGGATACAAATAAAATTGCTACAAAAACTTTTCCTTCTAATTTTTCAAAAGAAACCACTTCTCACCATATAGTTTCTAAAGACAAAGCTTCCACCTCTACCCCTAAGTCACCTACCAAAACCTCAAGTACAAAATATTTTAAATGTTTAGGTTTTGGGCACATAGTTGTCAACTGTCCAACAAAAAGAACCATGATGGTAAAAGAAGAAAATAAAGACCAAATAAAAATGAAACATAAAACAAAATTGAAAAAGATGACGAAAATAACAAAACGGGGTTCATCACCTCACCAAACATGGTGAAAACCATGATGTTGATCCATCCAAAAATAAAAATTGTCGGCTCAGTTTGGTACTTTCCTTCCTTCTCTTGTTTATCTATTCATAGCTCTAATTGCATGCAACATTTATTAGAGAAATGTGGGAATATTTTTCAAAATCATTCTAAAGGTTTACACCTTATAAGAAGCTTTTCACACCAAATTTCCTTTGATCCTACACATTCCCTACAAACATTACATGTAACTAGAATCATTCCACCTAAACCCCTAAAAATCAATGCACATAAGTTTGTTTCTCCACTCACATATATAAATCGAGTGAACAAACTTACTATGTTATTTTCAGGAGTTCTAAATTCGAGGACGAATTCTTTCCAACCTGGGGGGCATGATACAAATCACAGAAAGCAACAAATGACTAAGGATACATCAAGCACTTCAGAAAAAGGTCACTCATCTCAGTATACAAATCTAGGTCCCACAAACCTTCGAGAGAGCATTAGCAGAAGAAGAACAAAATATAAACCAAAATATCAGAAGTTTTTCCTTATTGTCTTTCCATAAGAGAAGTTATGTAAATAAATTGGACTCACTTTGGGAGTCCAAATAGAATAGTAGGTTAGAGTAGGTTCACATATCACAAATGAGAGTGTACTTAGCGAAATGGGTTTGTACCAAGCCTACTTTTTCAGGACAAGATACCTAGAATTAGGGTCTTTAACCTAACTTCTAGAAGCTATGTCTAAGGGGCGGTTTTGACCATGGTCAACAACCCTAGGTCGCCCCTCTCTCCATTCATTTTCTACCATTCACTCATCTTGCCCTCCAAGTCACTCCTCCCTATATAAAGGATGCCTTCCTCCATGTATTTAGACATTGAAATTGAATGAAGTAAAGAAACTCCATGTGAGTGTTTTTGTGAGTCTGAGTACTCCATTTATCTGGATCTTATCTTGAGTGCAGTGCACTTTAAGCGGCGGCTCCGCACCACTTATCTTGGAGCCTCCCAACCCCCAAGTGGCGTGACACCATCTCCATATCCATAAGCTTTCTTTAATCTCCTAATATTTTCCTTATTTTGCTTCTTCCTTGCGCCTTTTCCTTTTATCTTTATGTTCTTGTTTATGTCTTTACCATTTGGTCATCTTCATTCATTCCTTGCTTCTTTGTTCTTTATTTTCACACCATTGCATCATCCACACCATATATTTGTGTTTTTCTATTTTCCCTCTAGAAGTGAACCTTCACACTTACTTAACCACTTGGTTAACTTCGTGTCAGTGAAAATCTTCTTTAGGTTCTCACCTTAAATTGCTAATCTCGAAAAGCCTAAACAAAAGAGTAACCTATAAAACTGTGCAATCTTAAAATCAACTTACATCATAACGTTGGGCCTTTTTACAATTTACTCGCCGAAGCGAGCCCATTAGCACCGAAGCGAGAATTCACTTAAGCACAAGAAAATTAGGTTAAATAGGAGGCTTAAGCCACAACTCTAGTGTGTAGGATTGAGCGGAAAACAACATTGAGTGAATTGTAACCCAATTGGGAGAATAGGAAGTGTGAGAAACATTAAAGGAGGCAATTGTCAAGGAGAAGCATCGTGGATCTTCTTTTCATGCTCTCTCTGCGTGTAATAGTCATGAATGGCTAATTTTACCCTTTGGTATTGGGAGTAATCTGTTCAAACTCTTATGTATTGAGGTGATATCTAAACATAATAATTTGTTCTTGATTGATGATTGATATTATCATTTTGTTAGTAATGCTTATCTCGAAGTTTAGATTTGACTGGAAAGTACCTCTAAGTTTCTGACCCAAATGATAACGCTTAACATATTTGAATGCTAGGAATAGATTTGAAGTGTTAATTGCTATCAAGGTCTAATCTTAATAATATGTTTTTTTTTATAAATATATGAGGAATCGATATTTAGGAAGCATCTTAATAATTTTATATGCGAGGAATCGATATAAATGACTTTTATACGGGCATCAATATTAATTAAAAGGAACAATGTTATCATTGCTAATCAAAATACAAAAGAGTGAGAAAGATGAAACTCAATCCCTATTTTTCCAAGTGAAGCAACAAATTCTTTGACTTGTTTTCTTATTAATCATTGCCTTCACAACAACTTTCAACACACTTTTATTATTTTTTTTATATTTAGCGAATATTTTACTTGATTATTCAACTGTTCCTTGGGAGTTCGATATTCGTCCTTAGGAACACATTATTACTTCTGACAATGCGGTGCACATGCCGTAAAAAGTCATTAATACCATGATCATTATTAATCTAAATTAATACCATGATCATTATTAATCTCAATATCAGAGGTTTGGGGGGGGGGGGACGAAGGCACTGTATCTAAGTCACCTTGTGGCTAAGGAGGGGGCATAATTCCTATGTTTGCAGGAGACTAAAGCAACGATCTTAACAGATGCCAAATGTTTTTCAATTTGGGGTGACAGTAACATAGGTTGGATTCATTATGAAGGGAATAATGGGGGCAGGTAGCACTGTAACAATGTGGCACAAAGACGCCTTCTCTTATGGTAGTCATGTTGTTGGAACTGGGTTTATTGCTGTTATGGGTCAATATCTCAAAACGAATAGCCAGTGCATAGTTGTGAACGTTTATGCTCCGTGTGACCAAAAGGAAAAGGTGGTCTTGTGGGACGCCCTCACGACCCTCAAGCAACACTACCATGATATGGCTTGGTTTTTTTGTGGAGATTTCAATGCTGTAAGGAGGGATGATGAGAGAAAAGGGGTCAGAGGTTGCTCAAGACAAAAGAAGGAGATGGATAAATTCAATTGGTTCATTGAGAATAATGGACTGATAGACATTCCTTTTGTTGGGAAAAAGTATACATGATTCAAATCAAATGGAACAGCTAAGAGTAGGTTAGATAGAATCATGGTGTCGGAAGAGTGGTTTCAAAGGTGGCCAACATCTAAGCAATATGTGCAACCGAGAACGATATCAGATCATTGTGCCTTGGTGGTGAAATCGCGAGTTAAAGGCAGGGGCCCTAAACCCTTTAGATCTTTTGTTGCGTGGTTCATGGAGCCGAATTTTACGTTGATGGTAAAGGAAAAGAGGAATTCGTATAATGTCCAAGGTAACATCATGTCCAAACTCAAAGATAAGCTGAAGCTTCTGAAGGCGGATCTTAAAGTGTGGAATAAAAAGAACTTTGGTTGCCTTGAATCTAACAAGAAGCGTATTGTGAAGGAAATTGAGGAGCTGGATGGTAAAGATGATAACGACGAACTTACGGGAGACGGGAATATGAGACGGATGGAACTATTTAGTCAGTTGGGCTTGGTTGATAAAAAGAGAGATTTTGTGTACAGACAAAAAGCAAGAGTGAACTGGCTCAAATATGGGGACGTTAACTCAAAGTTCTTCCACTCGACAATTAGATGGCGAAGATTAAAAAGTGAGGTTAAAGGGGTAGAAGTTAACGCTCAATGGTGTGAGGAGCCGGAAGTTGTTCGTAGGGAGGCAAAACTGCTATTTGAAAACAGATTCAAAGCTACGCACGACTATGGTGTTAATATGGGGTCGGTGGAGTTTAAATCTTTAACCTTGGAGGTTAACAGGAATATGATAGCTTGCTTCTCTGAGGAAGAAGTGAAGGAAGTTGTGTGACAGTGCGAAGGGGCAAAGAGTCCGGGTCCGGATGGTTTCAATTTTAACTTCATTAAGAACTGCTGGGAGGTCTTGAAACCTGACATTATGGAAGCTATGCACTTTTTCCATGCTTCAGGGTCATTTCCAAAGGGGTGTAATGCGTCTTTCATTGCTCTTGTTCCCAAGGTAAGGGATCCCTCGTCACTCGAACAATTCAGACCCATATCCCTAGTCGGGGCAATATATAAGATTATCACAAAGGTCTTATCCGGTCGTATGAAGAAAGTTTTGCCTATGATCATAGACGAGTGTTAGTCAGCCTTTCTCAGTAACAGAGGTCTAATGGATAGTGTGGTTATGGAAAATGAAGTGCTTGAGGGGATTAGGAGGAACCGGAGGAGCGGGGTGTGTTTTAAGGTGGACTTCGAGAAGGCGTACGACTCCGTTAGGTGGAGCTTCCTGTATGACATGCTCGGGAGGATGGGGTTCCATGACAAGTGGATCCAGTGGATAAAAGGGTGTTGGGTGTCGTCTTCCGTATCGGTGTTGGTAAATGGGAGTCCTACGGAGGAATTCAAACCAACTCAGGGGTTGAGACAGGGCGATCCCCTAGCTCCGTTTCTGTTCCTAGTGGTTGTTGAGGGTCTATCAGGGCTGGTGAGACAAGCATTGAGAAAAGAGGTACTTCGGGGTGTAAAGGTAGGAAGAAACGTAATTCAGTGTTGTCTTCTACAGTTTGCAAATGATACTCTGTTTCTATGTGAAGACTCATTCAATAATATTTTTGCTATAAAGGCTATCCTACGATGCTATGAGATTGTGTCAGGTCTGAAAGTTAATTTTCATAAGTCGAAGGTGGCTGGTGTGAATATAGACGAGTATGCCTTAACCACTTATGCGAAGACGCTTAATTGTAATACTATGCGGCTACCATTCCAATACCTGGGGGTAGAAGTGGGCGGAAATCCGAGGACGAAGCAGTTCTGGGAGCCGGTTGTAAAGAAAATAGAAGCTAGACTAACTGCTTGGAAAGGCAGATTGTTATCTATGGCAGGACGGGTATGCCTACTTAAATTGGTCTTCACTTCTATTCCTTTGTTCTACTTATCCATCTTCAGAGCTCCAGTAGCAGTGTGCAATAGAATCAATAGTATTCAAAGGAGATTCCTATGGGCATGGGGAAAAGAAAACGAAGCGATCGCTTGGGTAAGTTGGGAGAACGTCTGCAAGCCATGTGAGGAAGGTGGACTAGGGGTCAAAGAGACTAGGAACTTCAATTCCGCTCTCTTGGACAAGTGGAAATGGCGGTTGTTGAGTGAGGCGGGGGGGGGGGGGGGGAGGGAACTCCTTATATCCTGCTATGGATCAGAACCGGGTAGAAGTCATGCAGGGTTGAAATACCAGTCGTGATGGTGGAGGGATCTAGCTAAAGTGTGTGGGAAAGGGACCAACAAGAAGAAGGATGGTTCGGTAAAGCCACATGGTGGAAAGTTGGTGATGGGAGCAGAGTTAAGCTATGGGAGGATGTGTGGTTACAAAGTAGTAGTCTAAAATCAATGTTCCCTAGACTATACTCCTTGTCACTCGATCAAGGTAAGACGGTGGGAGAGGTAGGAACATGGGAGGAAGGGAGGTGGCGGTTTCAGCCTGCTTGGAGAAGGGAGAGGTTTGTATGGGAATCAAAAATGGAGGAAGAACTTTTTTCAATTCTAGATATAGGCATTTTGTGTCAGGAAATCCAGGATCGCCTGGTCTAGAGGGAGGATCCTAAAGGGGAATTTTTGGTTAAGTCGGCCTACCAAACCCTGACAAATCAAATAACCACTGGTTCTTTGGAGAGTGTTTATGGTGTTCTATGGCAAGCGAAAGCTATGCCTAAAGCTCTTATCACTGCTTGGAGAGTCCTACTTGATAGAATCCCAACCAATGATAATCTTATTAGGAGAGGAATCCTTGTGGACTCACCGGTTTGTGTCATGTGCAATCTCTCACACGAAACATCTCAACATCTTTTCATAGATTGCGCAGTTGCACAACGAGTATGGTCTGGTTGTTACCGCTGGGTTGGCATTGTGGGGGTTCAAAGCAAGGAAATTAGGAATCACTTGGAGAACTTCTACCTAATTCATCTATCAAGTAAGCAAAACCAGGTGTGGTGAAGAGTATGGGTGGTAATAATTAGGAGTATTTGGGAGCAGCGAAATCAGGTTGAATTCAAGGGAGGGATTCCATATCCAGAAGAAATTCTTCAAAATGCTCAGTTGTTGTCTTGGTTGTGGTTAAAAAACAAGGCAACTGGATTCGTTTATGCGTTTGCAGATTGGATCCTGAACCCCAATGAGTGCCTCCTCGCAGTTCTCTGACAGTGTACAAGCATATAAAAGGAGATGGTGATGGCATATCCACTTTGGCGGAAGTTGTACATGTATAATGGCACAAGAGTAACTTGCTCTACATCACTGCTAAAGTTATGCATATCAGAGGCAAATGTAGGAGGGCATAGATAGTTGGTGATGAGGCGGGGGCATAAGAACTATGGTGGCAGTTCGGGTGTAGCTACTGAAGTGGGGCACTTGGTACATAAGATAAGTAGGCTTGCTTAGCCCATAAAGAAACCAGAACTCTGAGAAAAAAGTCCCTACATAACAGCAGCCAGAATCAACATTTGTTAGCTAACCTTATTTGTAGTTTTTGCAGGTACATCTTTAACCATACGTGCAAGGAAGTTGAACGCTAAATGATGTTGCAATAGCAACCTATTTCATTTGACAAGGTTACGTTATGCAGCCTGATATGGGGTGTCTGATACTGCTGAGGCAGTGGCCTAGTTTATGGTTTTTTGGTTGATGTAGCAGGTTCTAATAATACTGGAGTTGGTTATGTGTTGCTGATTTTGTGCGTTGAGGAGGCTGCAAAGGTCTAGGAGGTTCAAATATCCAAATATAGAACTATAAGCAGGGACGAAAGTTGACTTGCTGGTTTAGCTGGATGTACATCAACCAATGTGCCTTGTAGGTGATGACATGCAGGAATGGAAGGGAATTATTATATGTTACGGTGTAACTGTTAAAAGCTTTTGGTTGCTGTTATAAGCTTTAAGTCCTTTTACATGTGCCTTTCTTCTGAGGTCCAGTGGTAAGCTAGGACCTGTAACTTAACTCGAATGTGGGATTAGTTTTGACAAGCAAAAATGGTAGGATTGGTCTTAATATGTAATAGTCCTGATGTTGAATTCTAAAATTAGAGAATAGTTTGTAAAAGGGTTGGAACACCCCTTAAGTGTCTCTTTTATTTTATTAATTCATTGCTGATAAAAAAGAAGAAGAAGAATTAATTAAAATAGTAAAAAAGTCCAATTATATCTTCATTCAGTGAATGTAATTATGCTTTAAAAATTAAAATTAAATAAAATTTAGCCTATAAAAAGATGGGTAAAAGATAAAGTAAGAGTAGAAAAAAGAATAAGAGGTAGGATACAAGAGAGAGATAAAAGAGGGATAGGGTATTCAGAGCAAGGGATTGTAAGAAATTTTAACCTTTTAAAAGAACTTATAAGTCTAATTCTAGTGTATCACTCCAATTAATAAAGTATTAATAAAGTAGGGGAGTGAGGTTAAACTATTTTTATAATCTTAATAAATTATATATGTCTTTTAATCTTTTATTTATTTATTTATTTTGTACTATATATCTTTTCATTTTTTTTATATACTTCTATTATTTAATTGATATTCACCTACACTGATTTTCTTTATTCATTTATAGTCATTTAATTTATCTTCATTTACACACTAGTTCTATATTGATATTTATGTCATGTTCGGTTACACACTAGTCGTGTTTATTAATTTCTAATTATGTTATTTAATTTAACAATAATTACGTACTTTTTATTAAATTTATATTTATGTAATTTAATTTATATCTCTATTAATTTTATATTTTTATCATTGAATTTATCTTTGGCTATGCAATAATCTTCTTTACTAAATCTATAATTACATCATTTAATTTATCTATAGTTATACCTCGGTTCTCTTTATTAAACTTATTATAATGTTAGCACTAGTCCTCTGTGTTATTTTATATTTTTGTTATTTTCCTTTCCTATGATATACTAATATGTATCTAATAATTTATTTAAATTTCTTTCTTTGATTTTTCTATTTATTTTAAACATAATCCTTTTATAATTTGAAGAAATACTTGTAAGAATTAATGGCCTTTAACAAGAGAGGGGTGAATTGTTTAAGGAAATTTTTTCACAAATACTGGTTAAGAATGAAGATTGATATTGATTTACATATCAAAGAATCAAATCAGCCAAGAAAACAGAACTGTTAAACCAATTATAAAAAAAACAACTGGTTGAAAATGTGTTTTAACCGATTGCTTATGGCAATAAAACTAAAATCACAATTCAACTAGATTTTAAATGAGAAAGAGAGAGAATATCACACAAACAATTATACTGGTTCACTCCTTACTAGAGCTACATCCAGTCCCCATAAAACCACTGGGTATTTCACTAAGTACCAACAACATATTACAATCACACAACACCACAAAGAGGTGATCTTGACCACACAAGAACACAGAGCCTTTTACTGTTTTACAAGTATACAGAATGAAAAACAATTACAAGAATAGAAGGAACAGATTACGCCTGGTGTACAGAAAATCACAGAGCTCCTAATTCACTTCTTGAACCAATAACACGGCATTAGGCAATCTAGCAAAGCTTAAATAAAATCTTCCTCAAAATTGTTTCTTAATCTCTCTTTCTGTGTTTTCAAATATGGAGGGTAACCCAGTTTTATAGCTCTTCAAACTAGCCGTTTTAGGCAGTTAAACATGAGCCAAAATAATCTCAAATCAATTGAAAACAAATTTAATAAGTTTTTGAAAAGTTGTTAAGAAATTAAAAAATCAACCGTTTGAAATGTCGTTTTAACCGGTTAAATTGGTTCTGACAGTTAGTCAACCAAGTTAGAAACAGTTTGAAAACCCTCCAAACAAGTTGGGTGGAAAACAACCGACTAAACCGAGAAATCAACCGATTGTTTTTCACTTAGCTTATAAAAACACTTTTTCATTTTCAAAACCAGATTAATTCAGTTGTGCTTTGGATTAAGAATGAACTTTAAAAATTCTAAACTACCTATAACTAAACCCCAAACACAACAGCAAAGGCATCAAGCTCTCTTCATAGATTTGGAGGCATCAAAGCTTCATTTTCAACAATACTTATAAGTAATAATAAAAATAAAGTGAAAGTAAATTGGTAACACTTGTTTTGTTCATGTTTTTATAGGTTTATTGTACTCCCTAAGTATTTTTGTTTTTCTTATTTCTCATTTTTTGCACATATTTGCAATTTCCGTAGTACGGAAGAGTTGTAACAAATCTAGTATAAAAATTGTATTTTCAGTTAAAAATTTTGTTAGCATGTTTGATCAATTGATTTAAAGATGACAACCTTTTGAGTTGATATTTATTGCAGTAGATTCCTGAAATTTGGAGCTTTAATGAAGATAATTGGACCATTGATGAAAATAATTTTATTCACACTTATTAACTTTAATCACAAATTATTAGAATGTAATAATAACTAAATTCATTCTTTTAATTAATATTCTTCTATTTGGGTTTATTTGGGCCTTAATTATTATTTTTGTTACTTCTGTATTTTTAACCTAAGTTGCTTCTTTTAGATCAAAATAGGAAACAAAATCTAAAATAAAGAATTAGAAAATTAAATATGCAAATATCTTAGAAAAGGAATTGAATGCAAATTCCTGCAGGGATATTCTCTAAAACTCCTACAATTAAAATTCTTCTGCAAAATCCTACAAAATTTTTGCAAATATACTTTAAATATATTATTCAAGAAAATCTTCTGCAATATCTCTCACAGTAGTGCTAGAATCAATTACAATCAATGCACAAATCTGAAGAAAATTGGAAACAATATATCTAAAGAGAAACAAGAATAAAATCTGAGGTTGTTTGGGAATGAAGATATTGATGACTTTTTACGGAAAGTGCACCGCCTTTGTTAGAAGTAATAAATTCGCTAACACTGAATTATCGAGTACAAAATTCGCTAAATATAACAACAAAACCATAAAAAGAGTTTTGAAGTGATTGTGTTGGCACTGATCAAGAAAACAAACAAAAAATTAGTTGCTTCAGTTGGAAAAATAGGGATTAGGTTTCATCTCTCTCACTCTCATGTATTTTGATTAGCATGTCAATATTAAGTTCTTTGATTGAAATTGATGCCCGTAGAAAATTCATTTA